>ERZ1292633.342-Hain-H41-02um-R1-342-length-58137-cov-45_pt1 | contig 40274 bp, 36 predicted proteins | sample MGYA00564406_ERZ1292633 | MGnify/ENA primary metagenome ERZ1292633 (study PRJEB36523, sample SAMEA6512639) | groundwater metagenome | collected 2019-01-08 | study: AquaDiva: Metagenomics assemblies of 32 groundwater samples | reverse complement strand
TGATGCAGACTACCTACAGTTAAGGTAGTACGCTCTAACTTCCAAAACCAACAGATCTCCTCCTATTTGGCAAGAATTAAGTAGTCGTTCTTGAAAAAACCACATCAATCTCGTATTGATAGACCAGGAACCGATAGAAACAGTGATAGCACAGCATTATCGGATGTTATCGGTCGCCCGGCTTATCCTGGATTGCAGTTGTTTATTGCACTGACTGGAAAGTTGTGCGAGAGGCTCAACTATCTTCCGAATGGCGAAGCAGCTCCACTCGACGAATCTGATTCTTTATTTGCGGATGGTTGACCAAAAGGTGACGCTGAAGATTTAGAGGATGTTCCAGATCCAGAACCTGCTTGCGGTGCAAATGGAGAAGCTGATGAGCCACTAGCGCCTCCTGCACCGGTATTCGGTTTTGCTGGGTTAGCAGCCGCTCCACCCGTTGAGCCTTTATTATCTCCAGGTTTGTAAACAAATTGCCAATCTTGATACGTTTGCGCTTCAGAGAACTTTTTGTATTGCTCTGGAAATTGACTTTTTTTGATAGGTTTCTTTTCCGATAAGCTATAAACACCGGCCACTCTCTTTTCCAAATTCTTTCCAAGACTTGAACCGACACTCTTTCCAGTTGCAGTATTATTCGATGCAGGATTGGTGGAAGTGGAAGTGGAAGCCGTGCCAGGTGTAGTAGCCGTGCTTCCTGGGGTTGCAGTGCTTCCACTCGGTGTTAACGTATTATTATTTGAGCTTGCAGGATTATTAGTGGGCGAGGAAGAACTTCCTAAGCCACCGCCACTGCCCAGACCACCCGAGCTTCCTGCCTGCTGATTACCCGTTGCCATTTTATTCCCGGCAGCAGCGGGATTATTGGTAGCCGCAGCATTACCAGCAGCACTTTGGTTAGTATTTGGAGGCGCTTCTTCGACAATTCCCCATTCGGTCGTGTTGGTCATCGGATCCACATAGATTTTACGTAGATGACGAACAACATTCGGAGTACGCTTATCCTCCACTAAATCTTCCAGTGTTTTGGGAAATTGCTTTGTACCTGTACTTTGATACGACTTAATCGCAAGGCGAAATTGTTCGCCAATAAACATCAATTCTGCTTCTTTCTCACGTAGCGATTTTGCTTGCCAAACATGTGCTGCTGCAGCCATCGCTATGCCAGCAAGCGCAACGGTATAAAGTGCCCAAATGTAAACGAATCCTTGCTGCGCTGACTTAACCATAAGCTAACCTAAAAAATTCACAAGAACAGAATCTCTTACCATTCCTCGTAAAAAGTGCCATCTAAAGCTCGTTCTCGATAACCGCTGTGAACATTGTACACGCCCGAATCCATCAGATTAGGCGGCGGCATGACGATCCAAGTTTCTTTACTTTCGGTAAAAGGATCCACCGGTATATTCCGCAAATATTTTTTATCCACCATTTCTTCTAAATCCAGTGGGTATTTACCGAAATCCGAATAAAACTGATCAATGGCATTGCGCATCATGACAAGATCTTGGCGCAAGACAGCTTCTTTGGCTTTATTTAATGAATTAAAATAACGTGGTGCAACCAAACTGAGTAGTGTGGCGATAATAGCCATCACTACCAATAATTCGATCAGAGTGAATCCATTGTGTTGATAGCGTTTTTCCACCTTGATCACCATTCTTTATAGGGAATACCATTTAATCCCTTAGCTTCAGAAAGTGAATAGACATCAAACACGTCATCACCTTCCTTAGGGCTATCGGCGGGACTTTCATAGCTACGTTTTCCCCAGGTATCAACCGTCGGAGTTGCCACACCGGTACCAGCAATATCCAATTCAACAAACATCGGATCACGAGGCAAACGGCGTAAGAAGTAAATATTTTTTTTCTCGGGGCTCTTGGCATCCGGTACCCCCATCACCAATTCTTCTAAGCGCGGCGGATAACCGGATTGATCCGCCTTTTTTGTGATACGCCCATCGTCACTCGCTTGCTTATAAGCATCAATTGCATTACGTATTTGCCGCAATGCGATGCGCAGTTCGATTTCTTTCTCTCGCTGTATCACCAATTCTCGAAATGGCAGCGACGCTGTCGCCAATATCGCCATGATAGCCACCACGATCATAAGCTCTATTAAAGTAAAGCCATATTGCTTTCGTTCAAGCAATAACATGCGAGGCAAAATCATAAACGCCAAGCTATTTAATCGTCACCGTCACTGGGGTCGGTAACGTCACTTCAACCGTATCGCCATTTTCGATATCTTCCCCGGTGGCGCTCTGCACGCTGACTTCTGTCGTGCCAGGACTGGATGTAATAACTTTAAAACGCAATTGCGTCGCTAGACCCAACACTTGATCCTTACCCAACTTAAGCGCGCGCGAACCGGATTTGGGCCCGCCATCCAATAGTTCCAGTGTATTCGAGTCATAGCTGACTTGCACATCCGAGTTAACGGTTGCTTTTGCACCTACCATGCGAACATTCACCGAAAACTCTTTATCCAACCCTACTGTTGCCGGACCTTGCAATGTCAGCGTTGGTGGCATAGATGCGGCACTCGCAAATGGATTAGCATCTGCTGATTGCTCCGCCACCGCAAACGGATTTGCTGCAGCGTTTCTCATACTCCCCCCCCCTGTACCTACTGGGGCAATCGCTAACGATTGAGCCGCCGTTCTATCAATTTTAACGGGTAATTTACCGACTTCACTGGCGGTACCGAAATGGTACTCGTTTTCAAGGTTGGTCGGCCTTGGAAGATTACGAACAACATGAGGCGTAATCAATAAAACGATTTCCGATTTTGAACGCTCGATTTTCTGATTTGATGTCAATCGGTCTAACCCTGGAATGTTAAACAATCCCGCAAGCCCACCGATTGTTCTTGTTTCTCTATTATCGATAAGCCCAGCCAGCACCTGTGTTTCACCATCCTTTAAGGTCAGTATTGTTTCAGCATTCCGTGTTCCGATTAACGGTGCAGTAGCGTTACTAGGACCTGGTATATCGGTAATTCTGCTACTCACTTCCAACGTAACTTTCATGGTAACGTCATTATGTAGTCCAATACGAGGCTCTACATCCAGCTTGACCCCTAAATCAACAAACGTAGGCGTTGACGTAACAATGGAATTAATACCTGGTTGTACATTGGCTGTAAAGAAAGGTCGTTTCTCACCAATATGAATTTTTGCTTTTTCCTTGTTGGATACCCGAATTCTCGGATTGGCCAGTATATCCCCGGTCGACAACGTTTGCATAAAATCGATCGCCATTGTATTGTCTACCGCAAAGCTTTTGAGTCCATGAAAACCAACTTGACTGAGTAGAACCTTTCCAGGTGAGGCTGCTGCACTTGCTCCTGCTGTTGCAGCTGTTATTCCGGCACCAGCAAAGGTGAGCTGCTGAGGAAATTTGGGACCTAATAAGAAATTATTTGTGCGAGACACCTCAAGAATAGCCACATCCAGTACTACTTCCGGTTCCGCAATATCATTTAAAGTCACTAATCGCTCAGTCAAACGTATCGCTTCTAAAGTATCGCGCATGATAAACAGATTCAATTGCTCGTTGACATAGATATCTTTCGCCTTAACAATGCCGCGCACCATCGCCACCATCTGCTTCACATCGGTATGCGCTATTTGGAAACTTTTCACCACCAATTCCTGATAGTCTTTTAATTTGGCCGGTGTATTCGGATAAATCAACAGAGAATTATTATTGAGTACTTTATAAGCAAGTTGATTGGTCGTCAGCAACAATTTCAAAATATCTTCAATGGTATTTTTACGCACAAAAATAGAAACCTTACTTTCTTGGCGTACATCTTTATCGAATACAAAATTAATCCCTGCAGTACGTGACATGATTTCAAATACGGAGCGCAAATCGGTGTCTTTGAATTCCATCGACAACGATTTTTTGAAAGCAGATTCGAGCAATAATTCTGTCACTTCCGGGCGCGCCATCATGGCATTGATTTGCTCGATTAATTGACGCGCATGTTGTTGCTGTGGATTTTCTTGTAACACCGCTCTTACGATTGTTTCAGCCTGGGATACATTATTGTTAACCAAATGCGCTCTCGCTGAATCCACAATCGCAATATGCCGCCGCTCCAATTTGATTGCATCAAGCCCTTCTTTGGCACGCTCATGAGACGGAAACATATTGAGAATCCGTAGATATTCCTTTTCTGAATTCGCTAGATCACCCGAAAACCGTTGATTCTCTGCTAAAAATAACAACTTAGCCGCGATTTCTTCACTTGAGCGCATCATGACTGTCCGAATTTCCTGGCTCTCAGGCTCTTCCCGTAATGCTTGTTGTATCTTCTGCAGTCCTATTTCATATTGTCCTTGCTCGATCAATTTTTGACCTTCAGAAAAATTTGCATTTCTGGATAAAAAACTCTTGTTATTAATCGCACAACCTGCCACAACCATGACCAAGAGTGTGATAACAATAAATTTCCAAATTTTCATCACATATTTCCTGCTATTTTGTTATTGATCGTGAGCGTTTGTTTGATATTGAGCGGCAAATAGGTCAAGCTGACACTATCATCCGTAATAGCGTCCAGGCGATATTGCTCGGTAATTTTGCCACCGATTTTAGCAATATGATTCTCTTTGGCTTGCGACAAAAAAACCCATGTTTGTTTGTCTGAAACTGCTTTTCCAGCATATTTGAAAGGTACCGGAGGCGCGGTGGGTGGAGGGGGCGTAAATGCTTGCTTCGCTTCCTCTTCTCTCGCAGCTTGTTCTTCCGGATCAATAGGCGGTGGCTTAGGGATCCAATTGGTTGTAACAAATAACTCGCCTGCTTTAGGGTTGAATTTTCTTTGGCCCAGTTTACTCACGTCCAAGGCTTCTGTGATGTTTTCTTGTTTTTGGGCGGCTCTTTCTTTGGATGTTCTAGGAATCTGAGTCGGCTCTACGGTCTTCACTGAATCATCTTCCGTCTCTTCCTTTTCGACCATGACTGCAGCAAGTAAGGTAGCCACGAGTGCAGCACCAATCAACAGCTTGCGTTTTTTTTCAGAAGAATCCATAGTTATTTATTTAGATAAAGACTGGCTTCAAGCCGCACTTCAAGAATATCAGACGTAACGTTTTCACGCCTGATCGCTATAACAGAAATCGCCATTGCCGGTACAGCTTCCAATGCCGCCGCGATAAAAGCGCGCACTTGTTTATACTTGCCACGCACCGGCAAAATCATTTCGTAGCGGGCTAAACGCGCATCCGCTTCGTTAATCAAACGATACTCACTACTGCTTAATTCGATATTCTTTTCTTTAGCAATACGCGTCAATTCGCGGATCCAAAATGGCGAAGAATCTACGTTTGGAAAGAAATCATAAAACACTTGCAACGCCTGATCTCCCGTCATTTTGACCCCGACTTCGGGTGTACCTGCCACTTGATTCGATGCGAGCTGCGTTTGCAAAACATCCGCGCGCACTTTTAATTTCTCCAACTCCGAATCATGCGGCAACACTGCTGAAATCAAATAAATGACTGTGGCTGCAATCAGCCCTAAGCCAATTTTTCCAATCGTACCTAAACAACCGAACTTCCACCGAAGTTGCGGTAGCATGCGATTCAAATGTACTTGAATCGTACTGATATTCCAATTTAAGAGATTACGATCCATGCTGCGGATAAGAGAAAAATAATGGGTTTATTGGGATTATCTTGCTTAATTTTGTAATTAAGCAAGTGCACATTCTGAAAAATTTCTTCTTGTTCAAGTGCCTCAACAAAATCTAACAATTTTGCCATATCTTTGGCCTCACCGTTAATACGTAGCACGCGATTCGCCACATTGGGCTGCAATGACAGTAACGCAATGTCCTTCGTCGATGCATGCTCAACAGCATCAAAAAGCACATCCCAGGGTAGATTGATTTGATCCAGAATACCATTAGCTTGGCCAATTTCCTTACGAATCTCTTGACTGAATTCCCTTACCCGTGAAGAAGATCGAGTACGCGGCGCTGTTTTTTGTTGCTGCTGCTTTTCTAAACGATCTACCCGGTTAGTCCAATAATTAATTTCTTCAGTAATCTGGCGATACTGAAAGATGACGGTCACAAGTAGCATTAATCCAATTAATAAAATAGCAATATCAACCTGCGGAATTGCTTGTTCTTGATAAGGAAACTTTAATTTCAGACGAGACATTGCTTCATTCCAGCTACGTCAGCAGGCGATGATGGAAAATGGCTCGGTACTGGGTTTTGTGCATCAGATAACATTACCATCAGCCAACCACAATTGGATGGCAATACCAATTGTGGATATTCTGGCGCAAATACATAAACAGTTTCCGTCATTTCCTTATTTCCAAGCAATACTGCTTCTTGATCCAAGGCAGCTACGAGTTCTTCAGCAAGTTCATGGATATCTTGAGACAGCACGCGCTGATTACGAATACTTTGCCAAACACCATTGATCACTATCGCACTACAAAATCGTCCCGATTCTACGACAACAAAATAGCTCTTCTGGCTGTTGAGTTGCTTTTGCCAGTGATCATATGCCGCTGCCAAATAAGGTTCGACCGCTTTCAGTTTAACTTCAGATCGTTTGGTTATTTCTTGCAACTGATCCATCAAGTCACGATTAATGGCGGCACAGATAGCGCCTGTTGCAGGACTCCAGTCACTGACACTCAAATCCCAAGATTCGGAACGCTCGGCATAAATCTCACGCATGCGGAATGCGGCATACGCCTTGACTTCTTCTGGTGTGGTAATTTCTGCTTGCGGTTGTAAGGTCACAAAACGTACAAAGTGATTGGATAGTATCACCGTGAGCTCGGCGTTAGTGACATCTGTCAAATGAGCCTCCAATAATTTCAGTGCATTCTGCCATGGGGAACCATTTTGCATCTGCTCACAAAATACGGTGTCTTTATTGAGTTGTACCGGCTTAAAGCCTCGCCGATAATGGACCCAATCAAGCCGTTCAGGTGCCAGAAAAACGTAAATTTGATCACGCCACAATTGTGACACGATTGGCCTCCTCTAAACTGGTCAATCCCTGCTTCACCATATCCAAAGCTGCTTCACGGAGAAAGTGCGTGCCATTGTTGCGCGCTGCTTCCTTAATACGTCGAATCGGTTCTTGTGCCACAATCAATTCACGAATCTCATCGTTCAGTAGTAAAATTTCTGCAATTGCATTTCTGCCTCGATATCCGCTGCCGCGGCAATGCCCACATCCTTTGCCGTTACGAAATCGATACTGATCTGCTTCTGCAAGCGCAATACCAGATTCGGTAATCAGATCGTCGCCAGGATATTCATCGCTGGAACAATGCGAACACAACAACCGTACTAGCCGTTGCGCCACGATACCGTTCAAAGCTGATACAAAACTGTAAGGATCCACACCCATATGTGAGAATCGCCCGATGACATCAAATACATTGTTTGCATGTACCGTAGTAAATACCAAATGTCCTGTTAATGCCGCCTGAATGGCAATTTGCGCAGTTTCAGCATCCCGAATCTCACCCACCATAATTTTATCCGGGTCATGGCGCAATATAGAACGTAAACCACGTGCAAATGTTAATCCCTTTTTCTCGTTTACTGGAATTTGCAACACACCAGCGAGTTGATATTCGATCGGATCTTCAATGGTGATGATTTTATCGTTGCCTTTATTGACCTCGGAAATAGCCGCATAGAGAGAAGTCGTCTTACCACTTCCCGTTGGGCCGGTAACGAGTAACATACCGTACGGTTCTGAACTTAAACGCCGAATGCTGGCTATCGCCGTTTGACTAAAGCCCAACTGATTCAAAGTCAAACCTTCAATATGATCGGATAGTGCTTGCCGATCCAAAATACGCAGCACAGCATCTTCACCAAAGATACTCGGCATGATCGAGACACGAAAATCAATTTCACGTCCTTGAATTGAAATTTTAAAACGACCATCTTGCGGCACACGGCGTTCCGCAATGTCCAATTCTGACATTACTTTGATACGAGATATCACTTGTTCCGCCAAATCTGCGCCTTGTATCACGCCAATCGAAGTCAACACACCGTCAATCCGATATTTGATTGATAATGCCCCTGTCGTCATTTCCAGATGAATATCGCTGGCCTGAGATTTATGCGCATCATAGAGCGTCGAGTGCACCAATCTTACTACCTGGCTAGTGCCTTCATTAATGCTTTTCAGTGATAAATCTTCAATACCACTTTGAATTTTATCCAATTCGGTTGATGGCAATACTTGATCCATCGCACGCATGGTTTTTTCTTGTTGCGCGAAAAAAGCCGCCAAATCGGCTGGATGTACCAAACGCCATGCAATTGGCACGCTAAAACGCTCTTCCGCCCATGCCCTTATCCTGTTTGAGAATGGATTACTAATCGCGAGCAAATAGCGCTGCTCATGACGAAACAACGCACATTCATGCATGATCGCTTCTGAAAACGGCAACACATCAAATGCAGGTGTCAGCATATGAATGGCTTTCATATCCAGCACAGCTATGTGTAGCAATTGGCCGAGCTGTTGGATCAATGCTTCAGGTGCATAACCATCCACATCCTCCAGCACCTGCATCACCGAAACACCTTGATTCATGGCTCTCTGGCGCGCATCAGCCAATCGACTGATATCTAAAGTAACTGCAGGCTCGCTCAATTAATACTACCTGCCAATTCAAAAATCGGCATGTACATCAGAATGATAATTCCGCCAATAATAATACCGATAAATGCCATTAATAGCGGTTCGATCAGTTTAGTGGTCCATTCCACCCAACGTGCAATTTCTTCATCATGAAAATTGCCGATACGTTCCATCATGTCACCCATCAAACCGGTCCTCTCACCTACTCGTAACATACGGTTCCCAACTGCAGTCGTCAGTCCTTCCATTTCCATTGCGGTTGAAATAGTCTTACCTTCGCGAATATGCTTTGCAGCTGCCTCCACCTTGGGGCGAAAATGCGTCTGTAGCAATCCACTGACCATATTCAACGCTTGCGTAATTGGAATACCACCTCGTAGCAGCATTCCCAAAGTTTTATAGAAGCGCGCCAATTGATACACGCGCATATGTTCACCGATCGCGGGTATGCGCCACAACAATTGCAATATACTGGCGCGAAAAGCAGGTCTACTAACCGTATATATAGCCAGAATCATCGCAGCAGCCGAAACAATGGTCAATTCCCATCCATACTCGTGAACAAACTGTCCCCACTTGATCAATAACAACGATAACCAAGGCAAATCACTGTTCATATCATCATAAATAGCACTGAATTTTGGCACGACAAATACCATGAGAAAGATCGAAACCAAAAAACCAACTAGCAGCAGTAAAATTGGGTAAATAGACGCACCCACCAATTTCTTACGAACGAAATCCATCTGTGTTTGGTAGGTAATAAACCGCGTCAATGCCTCGGCAAGATCGCCGGTTTTTTCGCTGGCGCGAACAGTCGCAATATACAGGGGTGGAAAGAACTGCGGATATTCTTCCAGTGCTTGCGAAAACGTCACGCCTTCATAGAGTTTAGCCAAAATATCTTGAATAACCTTACGATTACTCGAATCCTGCTCTTTCTCTAATAAAGTTTCAATGCCTTCCACCAAACTTAATCCAGCAACCTGCAACGAAAGTAATTCTTGGCTGAAATGTACCAGCGGGAATTTGCTCCGTGATTTCAACGAAAAGCTAGAAAAATTCCGCTTCACGCTCAGAACCATACCACCTTTTTCCGTTACTTGAAGGCGCGCCTCTTCCTCGCTATTGGCTTCCAAATGAAGCAATACGGTACCTTGACCGGATAATACTGCCTTTACTTCGTAGCGCATTACTTTTTTAACAGTTTACCAATTCTTAATATCAGCTGCCTCGCCTTCGCCACCCGGTTGGCCATCTTTGCCATAGGACAGCAGATCAAATTCCGCACGCTCTCCCGGATATTTATAGATATATGGGCGACCCCAAGGATCAGAAGGCGGCATTTTAGAAAGATATGGGCCCTGCCATCTCGATTCGTTGCTCGGACGATTAATCAACGCAATCAACCCCTGTTCTGTTGCTGGATAAGCGCCGACATCCAAGCGGTATTGATGCAAGGCTTTTTCGAGCGCATCGATTTGTGCTTGAGCCATTTTGATTTCGGATTTGCCGACTTGAGAAAAGTATTTGGGTCCAACATAAGCCGCTAATAATCCTATAATAACCATTACAACCAGCAGTTCCAACAAAGTGAATCCACTCTCAGTTGTAATGATGCTCTGCCTTTTCAAACGTAACATATTTATCCTCAAATTTAAAAAACCACCACTGCTCATTGTACTTTTAAAAAACCAAACCCTAATCTTAATATGCACATGGTAAGTGCCTTATATAGCAGGGTCAAGATTGTATTCAAGACTAATACTTTATTTTAATAAATAAAAATACTTTTTTGAGTGCGTAAAACCACATTATTTCTAATTCATCATCAAAAAATTCTTAGCAATTCAAAAACTGCCTTCAATCAGGGTATATAAGATATCATTAATCATTTTTATTCTTCCATTGTCATGAAGTGGCTTGATCTTCCGTTTGCCCAATGCGCCCATGGGAACATTCAGTTACCTGGCTCCAAGAGTATTTCCAACCGTATTCTGCTGCTATCCGCATTATCAGATGGTGAAACACACATTCACGATCTATTAGCATCCGACGATACTGCACGAATGTTAGAAGCACTGGGACAATTAGGCATTTCAATTAAGCAAACAGGCCCCAACGATTATTATATTATTGGGCAGAGTGGAAAATTCCCCGTTACCTCGGCGAAATTATTTCTCGGAAATGCTGGCACTGCCTTCCGCCCATTGGTTGCCGTACTTTCTCTCATGAATGGACATTATCAATTATCCGGTGTTCCCCGGATGCATGAGCGCCCCATTGCCGATCTTGTGGATGCGCTACGCCAGTTAGGTGCAAAACTGTCTTATTTAGGCAATGCCGGATTCCCGCCGCTACAAATTGAACCTTTTAGCCCCCACACAAACCAGGGTAAAAATGAAGTCACGGTGAAAGGAAATGTTTCCAGTCAGTTTCTTACGGGCTTGTTAATGGCACTCCCACTAACCCAACGAGAATCGATTATCCATGTTTCCGGTGAACTCATTTCTAAACCCTACATCAATCTCACGATTGCACAGTTACAACATTTCGGCGTACAAGTCGAGAACAACGATTGGCAGTCCTTCAGGATACCTGCAATGCAAACTTATCGTTCGCCAGGATCAATCACCGTTGAAGGCGATGCATCATCCGCTTCCTATTTTCTCGCAGCGGGCGCCATTGGGCGCGGCGCCGTCCGAGTTAATGGCGTTGGGCGCACTAGCGCTCAAGGCGATATCCACTTTGCCGCGGCCCTTGAAATGATGGGGGCGACAATTACAATGGGCGAAAACTGGATTGAAGCAAGCAACCCAATCCAAAAACCCAATAAAAAACCGTTACGTGCAATTGAATTGGATTGTAATCATATTCCCGATGCAGCCATGACTCTAGCCGTTTGCGCTCTGTTTTCCGAAGGCTCAACCGTATTGCGTAACATTGCCAGCTGGCGCCTCAAAGAAACCGATCGGCTCGCGGCAATGTCCTGTGAATTACGCAAACTCGGTGCAGTCATTGAAGAAGGTGCAAGTTATTTGCGCATTACTCCACCGCTCGGCAGTTTATCATCGAATGTATCCATTGACACCTACGACGATCACCGTATGGCCATGTGTTTTTCCTTAGTCAGTTTTGGCACGCCCATTCGGATCAACGATCCTGATTGTGTCACAAAAACATTTCCAGATTATTTCCAAGTATTTAGCCAAATCATTCATTCACATTAACCCTATCACTCATTCATTACTCTATGCCTCAAATTCCTGTGATCGCTATCGATGGACCTTCCGCGTCCGGCAAAGGCACCGTAGCTCAACTAGTCGCAAAAACGCTCGGATTTCACTATTTAGATAGTGGCGCTTTGTATCGGCTAGTCGCACTCAAAGCAATGCAATTGCACGTTGATAGCGCTGACCACGATCAACTGACCACCATTGCAACGCATCTCGACATCGTATTCCACGATCAAGAAATTTACCTTGACGGCAAAGTTGCCACACACGAAATCCGTACCGAACAGTGCGGTATTTTGGCTTCACAAATAGCAGCTTATCCGCAAGTTCGAGAAGCACTCACAGAACGTCAACGAAGATTTTGCCAGCCGCCTGGATTGGTAGCCGATGGACGCGATATGGGTTCAACTATTTTCCCGAATGCCCGATTAAAAGTTTTTCTCACAGCCAGCGCTGAAATACGCGCACAAAGACGGCATAAGCAGTTGATGGAGAAAGGAATCGATGCTAATATCGCCCTCCTGTTGCAAGATATCAAAGCACGTGATGAGCGTGACAGCAATCGCAGCATTGCACCTTTAAAACAAGGAATCGATGCGAAATTACTCGATACTTCATCACTGACGATATCTCAAGCACAGAACACTATCCTATCTTGGTATAATGAGATACGAATAGAAAATCACACTTGAATTTGGCATGGTATATTTTCATTTTTCGCACTTGACTAGGAAATGACAATTTCAATTCAAGTTTTATTAACTCACTTAACCTGTCTGGCGAATTTTGCTGCAGGGAAAACAATCGGGTATTTTTAATAATGACTACAGTTTCCTCTTCCTCTTCCACGTCCTCAGAAAATTTTGCCGCACTCTTTGAAGAAAGCCTTTCTCGTCAGGAAATGCGTATAGGTGAAGTTATTACGGCCGAAGTTGTCCGTGTTGACTACAACATCGTGGTGGTCAATGCCGGCCTCAAATCGGAAAGCTTTATTCCTGTTGAAGAATTCAAAAATGATCGTGGTGAAATTGAAGTAAAACCAGGCGACTTTATTAGTGTCGCCATTGAATCATTGGAAGATGGTTTTGGAGAAACCCGTTTGTCCCGTGATAAAGCGAAACGTCTCACGGCTTGGCACGATCTCGAAGAAGCGATGGAAAGCGGTAAAATTGTCACTGGCATGGTAAACGGCAAAGTCAAAGGCGGTCTCACTGCCATGATTAATGGTATCCGCGCATTTTTACCAGGCTCTTTGGTCGACATTCGTCCCGTTAAAGATACCACGCCTTATGAAAACAAGGAGATGGAGTTTAAAGTCATCAAATTGGATCGTAAGCGCAACAACGTCGTTGTTTCACGCCGCGCCGTGTTGGAAGCCACACAAGGAGCCGATCGCGAGTCATTATTATCGAGCCTGCAAGAAGGTGCGGTTGTTCAAGGTATCATCAAAAATATTACCGATTATGGTGCCTTCGTTGATTTAGGCGGCATAGACGGATTGTTACACATTACTGACCTGGCATGGCGCCGCGTCAAGCACCCATCCGAAGTTGTCAATATCGGTGATGAAGTGACTGCGAAAGTACTTAAATTCGATCAAGAAAAAAATCGCGTTTCTTTAGGCATGAAGCAACTGAGCGAAGATCCATGGGTAGGTCTATCACGTCGCTATCCCGCGCACACCCGTTTGTTTGGCAAGGTGACCAATCTGACGGATTACGGCGCATTCATCGAAATCGAACAAGGCATTGAAGGGCTAGTGCACGTATCTGAAATGGATTGGACCAACAAGAATGTTTATCCGTCTAAAATTGTCCAGTTAGGCGATGAAGTCGAAATCATGATTCTGGAAATTGACGAAGAACGCAGACGCATTTCGTTAGGAATGAAACAATGCCAAGTCAATCCTTGGGAAGAATTTTCTTCTAAACATGACAAAGGTGACAAAGTTAGCGGTCAAATCAAATCTATTACCGATTTTGGTGTCTTCATTGGACTCCCCGGTAACATTGATGGATTAGTACATTTATCTGATCTTTCCTGGAATCAATCGGGTGAAGAAGCTGTTTTAAATTACAAAAAAGGTGACGAAGTCGAAGCGATCATTTTATCGATCGACGTTGAACGTGAACGCATCTCCCTGGGCATCAAACAAATGGAAGGTGATCCTTTCACTGCCTTTGTCACACAATATGATAAAAACAGTATCATCAGCGGTACGGTAAAATCAATTGATGCCAAAGGTGCAGTCATTGCATTGAATAATGACGTGGACGGTTACTTGCGTGCCTCAGAGGTTACCCGTGATCGCGTTGAAGATATCCGCACGCACCTGAAAGAAGGCGACAAAGTTGAAACCATGATCATCAACATTGACCGCAAGAATCGTACAATTAATCTTTCCATCAAAGCCAAAGACAAATCGGATGAAACCAGCGCTTTACAGAAAATCAAAACAGCGCCTGCAAATGCTGGAACCACAAGCTTAGGTGCATTGCTTAAAGCTAAGATGGACAGCAAAAATACCGAACAATAAGGAAAAAATTCATGACGAAATCTGAATTAATCGCGCGTCTTGCTGCCCGTTTTCCGCAATTAGTCGCAAAAGATGCCGAGCTTTCCGTTAAAACGATTATTGATGCCATGTCCAAAAGTCTAGCTAAAGGACAGCGCATTGAAATTCGCGGATTTGGCAGCTTTGATTTAAATTACCGCCCACCCCGCGTTGGGCGAAACCCAAAATCCGGTGATAAAGTGAAAGTACCTGAAAAATATGTACCTCATTTTAAAGCTGGAAAGGAAATGCGTGAGCGGGTCGACTACACGGAAAAGAAATAGCCGACTCCGCTCAAGACTTATTTTAGCTAGCATTGACTCAACGATGAACGTTCATGCGGATTGATTCGGCCAATCAACGGCCATATTGAAAATCATGTAAAAATAAGTCATAAAAACATGAGTACAATTAACTACATTAATGGATAAATCTCGTTATGATGAAAATAATTATATGGTTTTTACGAATTTCAGTTTTTGCAATACTGGCCATTTTTGCTTCGCAAAATTCTCAGCCTGTCGTACTGCAATATTATCTAGACAAATCGATTGAACTCCCCTTGAGCGCCGTAATGCTAGCTTTTTTCGCACTGGGTATTTTTATCACCATCATATTTACGCATTGCCGTTTCCGTTCAGAAAAATAGCGCGCAATTTTTATCATTAAACCTTTGACGTGAGCGAATCCCGTATTATCGTTGCATTAGATTTCGATAATGCGGAAAGCGCCCTAAACCTTTCAAAAAAATTATCACCGCAGTTATGCCGACTAAAAATTGGCAAGGAATTATTTACTGCGGCAGGCCCTTCGATCATCGAAAAGCTTACTCACGATGGGTACGAAATTTTCCTGGATTTAAAATTTCACGATATTCCTGCGACCGTTGCAAAAGCCTGCAAAGCTGCTTGCAATCTCGATGTTTGGATGATCAACGTGCATGCATCGGGTGGAAGAAGGATGCTGATGGCCGCACGCGAAGCTGTTCCAGCGCATTCTACCCGGTTAATTGCGGTGACTGTACTCACCAGCATGGACACACAGGATCTTGTTGAAATCGGCTATTCAATACCACCGCAAGAGATAGTATTACGATTAGCGCACTTAACACAAAGCTGTGGATTGGATGGCGTTGTTTGTTCCGCGCAAGAAACAACCTTGCTGCGCAGGGAATTAGGCGTTGATTTCTGCCTGGTCACTCCGGGTATTCGGTTGGCAAATGGTGAATCGCATGATCAGAAAAGAACAGCAACTCCGCAACAAGCAATCCAAGATGGCGCCCATTATTTGGTGATAGGTCGGCCTATTACACAAGCGCGAGATCCTTATCAAACGCTTCACGACATTCACAATCAATTGGATTTGAATCAAATAATTTTTAAAACAACCCCGTAACAGTGAAAGCACTCACCCCCCTAAGATAAGCCGAATTATTTCCAACTATCCGAAAATCCAGAAAGTGTTTTTGCACTAAAACGCTTTTCCGTACCAAAACAAAACCCCTTTGCTTATTCAGCAAAGGGGTTTCTTATTCTAGTAAAAACCTTAGAACTTATTTCTCTTACTGATTACGCTACAACATCGGCTGCAAATGTAGGCAACGTGGTGACACCGGTCAACTGAATAAACACATCATCAGCCGGAACTCCAGTACCCACACCTGTTGTTTCATAATACACATAGGTATTTCCTTCATACACAGCAAATGAAACACCCAAGTTAGTTGTATTTGCCGTTGCCATGGCGGTAGCAATTTGCGCTGCGGTAGAACCGGCCGCCAAAGCGGTGACGGCTGATTGCACGGCTGTTTGCTGCCCAGATACGACATCAACCGTACTAAATTGCAATTTATCGGTGCCTGCAACAAAATCGGTGATTTTATCAAAATTTCCTAATACGGCACCACTGGTTGCTGCCGCTGCTGCAGAGCCAAAACTGAATTTGTCCGCACCTGCACCACCCGTCATCACATCGGAACCTTTGCCCCCCGTAAGAGTATCGTCCTTACCACCGCCTTTGATAATATCTCCAGCGTCACTACCCGTTAATGTTGCTTTACCTGTCATACCACTGGCATCAATCTGACTACCTGTAGCCGCAGCCGCATTAATAGCCATTGTCAGATCAGCCGCGCCAGTCAATGTGATGGTTGAATTATCGCTATTGTCTAACAGAGTAATTACGTTTGCGACAGTACCATTCGAAGAAATTTTGACATTCGTCAAACCCGTCACACCCAAATCAGTAATAGTGTGAGCGAAGGTATCGCTTGCACCACCCAGATTAACTGTTACATCCGTGATACCTACCGCACCCGCTACTGTCAGCCCAGCTTGGACAAATGCAGCGGTTGCACCAACGCCCACATTAACCGTAGTACCCGTTGCCATATTACTAATCGTTGATGCTGCTATTGTATCGACATCAAAGGTTTTAAAATTCGACACAGCACTTGCATCTACTGTAATTCCCGCATTCAAACTCAAGCTTTCAAAGTTTTTAGCTGCGTTAATTTTGGCGGCTTCACTTGCGGTTAAAGCAGTATCTAATATACCAAGCTTATCGGTACCCGCACCACCATCCAATTGAGTACCAGCCGTTAAAGTACCAAATGCGTCATTTATTAGCTTGATCGTATCGTTGCCTGATCCACCTGTGAAAGCAAAACCAGCCTTAGTCAACGCAGCTGATGTGTCGACTTTAACATCTGCCGTTGCAGCACTGGCATCAATTTTATCTAAAGTAAGCGCGCTAGTCGCGTAAGAAAACGCCTTGTCACCTGTAATAACATGACTTGTAGCAGTTGCAGGCCCTGTTAACGTACCAATTTTATTATCAGCACCGATTGAATGAATATGCAATGCCGTTGCTGCAGCACCCGTCACAGTCAAGTTTGCAGGAACTGCTGCTTTGCCTTGATAGCCATTGAGTGTCAGGTTCAAACTGGTATCGGTAGCCGAGCCTGCCCAGGTCACTGCGCCAGCCGTCGCCACCCCACCTGCAGTAGCCAAACTCAAAGATTGTCCAGCAGTGGTTGTAATCGTGTTATTAAACAGAGCGGCATCAGAAACTTCAATTGTTGTTAACCCTGTAGTCGCTTTCGTATAGGCCGAAAGATCAAGAGCAGCAGCACCTAGTTTTGCAATTTGTAGCGTTTCAATACCTGTAATGACTCCCGGTAAGTTGGCTGCACCCGTTAAAGTACCCAGCACTTTTAATGTGTCGAAACCAGATCCACCATCGACTTGATCTCCCGCTTGCATAGTAGTCGCAGGATCGCCACTCACTATATCATTGCCAGCCGTACCTTTGATGATATCTGTAGCCGCCGTAGTCAGCACTAAGTTATTTGCGCTTGCATCATTCGCAATTTTTTGTGCTTCAGCATCGGTATAAGCATGATCACCTTTAACTTGGCTCAGCGCGTTTTGCAAAGAACTGAGATCAGTAGCATTGCTGTTCAAAGAAAATTTTGCCGCAACCGCTACTTTGTTTAAAAACAGGTTTTTTGTGGTTTGAAATTCGGAAGCAACCGTGCCACTGAGGTAATTACCGGCATCCACTACGATCTGACCCAGGCTTTGCCCCGCCGCCAATTTGCTCTCAAAATATGCTTTAGCTTGCGAACCTGCACTGGCCGCATTACTATCAGCGGTCAATCCATAGTGTTTCATCAAAACATCAACTTTATCAGCCGATGTGACTTTTCCACCTAAAATCCCGTTTAGAAATGCGGGATCATTTGCAAGTGCATTTGCCAATTGTAGATCTGTCGTTCCATTCTGAACATCTGCCGCAAATTGATTCAAGTAGATTCCACCTGGTGCTGCATCGAATAAACCTACGATAACTTTTAGAATTCCATCACGTTGTTCTGGGGTAATGTTTGTTGCCATGAGAGCTCCCTCAATTTAAAATTAAGAAACAAAAATTAGCAAACCACTTGCAAGACATTCACTTTGCCCTTTTAACCTTCCATCTTCCTAATGCAAGCAACACCAGAGCTTGTCACTGGAGAATGCCATAAAGCCAAGCTAATTGGCATTCTGCACAAAAGCCAGAAGCTTTGCAAGCAGAGAAACAAGGTTTGCATCATAAGTTGTCGTAAAACAACAACAAATAACAAAAAGGATTGTGCCTGCGCTCAGGCCTAATTTAAAAGCCGATTTGAAGGGGATTTTTATCTCTATTCTCAAATTACCCACAATTTTTGTCTTTTTTTGCAAGCCGCCGGTAATTTCAATTTCAAATGTAGGTGCTTCTTTGGTATCTCAGCTATAATTTACCCTCTCAAATTTTGACTATTCCTGTTGCCACTGTGCAAGCACCTATTACTTTGACTTTGCCCCTTATTTCGCCCTTTACTTTCTTCCATAGCTTAAAAAAACACAAAACGCTTATCCTACAATTAACCAAACGGGAAATTGCAGGCCGCTACCGTGGATCGTTCCTCGGATTGATGTGGACAGTGATTAATCCTATCTTGATGCTGGCGGTATATACGTTTGTATTCGGTTTTGTGTTTAAAGTGCGCCTAGATCAAGGAAGCAGCTTTGAGGATGACAAGTTCTCTTTTGCACTATTACTTTTTTCTGGCTTAATCGTATATAACATTTTTTCTGAATGCCTTTCGCGCGCACCAGGTCTGGTTTTGGCGAATATCAATTACGTGAAGAAAATCGTCTTTCCGCTGGAAATCCTGGCTTGGGTCAATCTGGGTTCTACCCTTTTTCATGCAGCTATCAGTTTGTCGGTATTACTGCTCGCTTTATTACTGGTCAATCATTCCATCCATTGGACAGTATTATTCATACCGGTTATTCTCTTGCCATTTGTATTTTTGACGATCGGTATTTCGTGGTTTTTGGCAGCAACAGGGGTTTTTGTGCGCGACATCGGGCAGCTCATTGGCTTACTTTTGACCATGTTACTTTTTCTGAGTCCTGTGTTTTATCCCGCTGCGGCTTTGCCGGAATCGCTTCGTGATTATTTATTTTTAAATCCACTGAGCTTTATTATTGAGCAATTGCGCGCAGTAACTTTATTCGGCCAATTCCCTGATTGGCAAGGTCTAGCAATCTATTCGGTAATTGCCTTGGCCGCTGCACAAATAGGCTTCATCTGGTTCGAAAAAACACGCAAAGGTTTTGCCGATGTCCTCTAGCAATGCTTTCAGCAAGCGTGAAGCTATTACGGTAAAACAGCTTTCCAAGTGCTATCCGCTCTACAATCACCCAAAAGACCGACTTAAGCAGTTTTTATGGCCGCACCGCTGGCTTGGCATTCGCCAGTACTACCGTGAATTATGGGCCTTACGCGACATTAACCTATCCGTTCACAAAGGTGAAGTGATAGGTATCGTAGGACAAAATGGCTCGGGTAAATCCACGCTGTTGCAATTAATTTGCGGAACACTCACGCCAACACAAGGCAGCGTTTTCGTGGATGGCCGTGTCGCTGCCTTGCTCGAATTGGGTGCTGGTTTCAATCCGGAATTTACAGGACGCGAAAATATCTATATGAATGCCGCTATCTTGGGGCTCACGCAACTCGAGATCAGCGAGAAAATTGAAAGTATCATCGACTTTTCCGGTGTACGTGATTTTATTGATCAACCTGTTAAAACTTATTCCAGTGGAATGTATGTGCGGTTAGCCTTTTCGGTTGCCATTAGCGTCAATCCCGATATTTTGGTGATCGATGAGGCATTATCGGTGGGAGATGGCGCTTTTGCGCGTAAATCGTTCATGCGCATCATGGAGATGCGCGATGCTGGCAAAACCATTTTATTTTGCTCGCATTCGTTATTCCAAGTGGAATCGCTCTGCGCCCGCGCAATCTGGATTGATAAAGGCAAAATTATGATGGATGGCAATTCAGCCAAGGTTGTATCGGCCTACCAAACCTTCCTGGATGAAAAAGCTTCCAATACTGAAAACCCGACCATCGATGCTAAAATTCCCGAGTCCATTGTTAAAGCCCCGTCCGGCAGCGCACACTTGAAAAAAGTCAATTTGCAACTCGACCCCCTTTCTACACAACAGGGAATTATTACACATGAAAAATCTGACATCACGCTGTATATCAGTTTCGCCTCAGATCCTTCATTACCCTGCCCAACAGTAGGAGTCACGATCCAAACCAAAGATGGACGCACCATCACCAGTGCAGCAACCTGGGAAGACCAATTTACTATCCAACGTACAGCTACAGGTTTCGCAGAGGTGTTGCTCAGCTTGAACCAATTACCGCTGCTCAAAGGCGAATACTTGATCAATGCATACTTGTTATGTGAGCGCGGCATCCATATTTATGATTCGGTGGAGAGTGCAGACATTATACAAATCGACCAGACAGGACGCTTGCAAGGATATTTTTCAATCCCCCATCAATGGGCAAACAATCAATAGCAATTCATCATGATCATGCCGGTTAGTCTCCGTCCATCCCCTAACACACAACACGATTTGCAAGCCGATCACTCTGCTGACTCAACAACCGTCGCATTAGACCCCAAAAAACTGACTTTCCCGCTGAATGTTTATGCGAAAGCTCTGTTACTGCAAGAGGGTGAAGCTGAATACTTGCACTATGGTTTATTCCAGAATGCCCAAACCAGCCTGAAGGAGGCGCAGCAATATTCCACCGATCTACTCATATCGAAACTACCACCGCCCCCATGTCGTATCCTAGAAGCCGGGATAGGCCTTGGCAAAACCTTTTCGCTGCTCCGGCAAAAAGGCTACGATGTGTTTGCAATCACACCCGACACCATACCAATCAACTATATTCATCAAGCACTGGGAACGGAAGTCTCGGTCAGCCGACATTCGCTCGAAACTTTTAGTGCTGAGCCTGAAAGCTTCGATGTGATTCTGTTTCAAGAATCCTCTCAGCATATTGATCCGTTGGTCATTTTTAATAAAGCGCTTGATCTGCTTCAACCAGCGGGCGATTTAGTCATTTTGGATGAATTCGCACTTAAGCATCGAGCTACCGAGCCGAGCAGTCTGCATTGGATCGATAACGTCATTGCATTAGCAACAAGGTTAGGGTTTGAATTAATCGAACACAGTGATTTGTCGCAGATGGCCATCCCTACTCTCGATTATTGGTTACAAGCCACCCACATGCACCGGCAAAACTTGATCCATGATCTTGATGTGAGCACCGCACAACTCGACCAGCTTGATCATTCCAACCACCTGCATCGTGAAGAATATCGCAATGGGCACTTCGGCTATGCACTGTTACACTTCCGCAAAAAGGATATGCCAAAATGGCGACTGCATTTTTTGGAAAACGAACACTGCTCACAAATGCAAGAGTTATTCCGGCGAATCTTCCATCACGAAATGCCAACCGAATTATGGCAATGGAAATACGCTGCAGAAAATAGCCATGCATTGGGTATCTGGCGCGAAAACAGGCTAATCGCACATTACGGTGGCATCGGCCGCAGCATTTTGTTTTTTGGTAAACACGAAAATGCCGTTCAAATTGGCGACGTCATGGTTGAAACCAAAGAGAGAAGCTCCCTAACCCGCAAAAGCCCCTTCTATATGATGTCAGCAACCTTCCTCGAACATTTTATCGGTTACGGCAAACGCTATCTCATCGGCTTTGGCTTCCCAAACCAGCGTGCGATGAAAGTCGCTGAGCGGCTCGGATTATATGGTGAAGTCGGCGAAATAGTTGAACTATCATGGAAACCGCAATCGCGCCCACCACTCATCAGAACCCATCTAAAACTCATTGATCTTCCGACCAAAGCCAACATCAAAGCTGTCAATCAATGCTGGCAAAATATGGCCGCCAATATGCAAACTTCGGTGATTGGTTTACGTGACTGGCCCTATATTCAACAACGCTACCTCTACCATCCTAGCCAACACTATCAAATCATCTTAGTAAGAAACCGCATAACCCAGCACCCAAGAGGCATTTTGATACTACGATATGATGCTAATGAATGCGAAATTATCGATCTGATCGCACCTTTAGCTGAAATCCCACTATTGATTACTCAAGCTAGGCGCTTAGCAACCTTAGGAAAAGCTTCTCGGTTATTTTGCCGCATCACCAAAAATTTCACCGAGTGTTTCGATCGTACTCATCCAACCCAACAAGCAACAGGTATTAAAATACCGACCAATGTATGGTCTGATGGCCCTTCTGTCGAATTACTCAAGAATCACTGGTGGCTGATGGGCGGCGATATGGATTTCAGGTAATGAATTGTTACATTACCGCCCATTCCTTAAATATAGAATCAACACAAAAAACTATTTAAGTTAGAATCGCAAACCAAGAATCTATATATGGTTATTGTCAGCAGCATTCATTGACTTTTTTGTTGAGATTATTCTTGGAAAATTTACTCGTACCTTATCAAGCCGTCACACACTTTCCTTGCACACGCGCTCTGGTCTTTGCTCCACACCCAGACGACGAAGTATTTGGCTGCGGTGGGGCCATCATGCGCCACATAGAACAGGGCATCCCTGTTACCGTGATCATTGTCTCCGACGGTGCGTATGGTTTAGATACAGAAAAATCCACTGATTATACCCTGCAGCGACAACAAGAAAGTATTGCCGCTGCTAGTATACTGGGTTATGGCACACCAACTTTTTGGCAGTATCCTGACCGCAATATAGGTTACAACGAAAAATTCGTTCAAGAAATCCTAAAAACAATTCAAGACAACCAAGCGGATTTGGTTTATGCGCCATCCGTCTTCGAAATGCATCCGGATCATCGGGTCATTGGCATGGCGGTAGTCGAGGCCGTGCGAAGAATCGGAAAAACGGTGCAAATTGCATTATACGAAGTGGGCATACCGCTACACCCTAATCAATTATTGGATATCAGCGATCTGGCTGAACGAAAAGCAGCCGCAATGGCATGCTTCGTGTCACAAAATGCCAAGCAACGGTATGATTTGCATATTGCAGCACTTAATCGTTACCGAACCTATACCTTACCTGCTCAAGTAACAGCCGCAGAGGCTTATATACGCCTTGCAGCCGAAGAACTCTCGCTTGATCCACTGAAACTCTATCAATCTGAATATTCTAGACAAAAAGCGATAGGATTGGTGTTAGATAGCCAAAATATACCGCTTGTTAGCGTTATCATTCGCAACATCAATCGCCCTACTTTGTCTGATGCGTTGGATTCAGTGGCTTTGCAAACTTACTGCAATATTGAAGTGGTTCTAGTCAACGCCAAAGGTTCTAAGTATACCGATGTAGGCGAATGGTGCGGACGATTCCCAATCCGCATGATTGATGGTGGTGAACAACTTAACCGAAGTCGTGCAGCGAACGTTGGACTTGAAGCTGCGCAAGGAAAATATCTGATTTTTCTAGATGATGATGATTGGCTGACCGCTGATCATATCGAAAACCTAGTTCGTGCAATCGAATCGCATCCGCATATTAAGGTTGTATACAGTGGTGCAACATGCGTAGATGAAAATAATAAGCGAATGCCTAATACTTTCGGTCAACCTTTCGATGCGACTCGACTTCTAGCTGGAAACTATATTCCCATTCATACCTCGCTATTTTCCAAAGAATTAATCAAGATTGGTTGCAAGGTTGATGAAACGCTGGATGTTTATGAAGATTGGGATTTCTGGATACAAGCATCCATGTTCACAGATTTTTTATACATCGATAAAATAACCGCTGTTTATCGCATCAATCCACACTTAGGCTCCGCAATTCATTCGGATCATAAGCTCACTGAAGCAGCAACCTTAAAAATTTACCAAAAATGGCTTCCGCGACTTAATAGCAGTCAAATAAGTAATTTGATGGCGGCAGTTCGCTCCAATCAAGCAAGAGGAGATCAATTAAAAGAACAAGAAAAACAATACTGCTCACAACAACAACAACAACAACAACTTCTAGAGCATGAGCAACAGCAAATTCTAGAGCACAAGCAACAAATCGATGAGTTACGAGAACTTACCAAAGAACTCGAACAACTGGTTTCCGAAAAAGACAACCTAATTTCAAATCGTAGCGATACGATAAAGGAAATTATAGGTTCAACCAGCTGGAAAATTACGCACCCCATGCGCTGGTTGGTGTTGCATTTTCGAGTATTGCATTCAAGTTACCGTAAAATTCGGGAGTTGGCTACCAATCACGGAGGATTCAAAGCGCTTTTTCTTAAAATATGGGCAATCGCTAGGCAGGAAGGGCTATCTAGTCTGATCAAGCAATTCTCGCGAACATTTACCCCCCATGCGAATAAGGTAAATTCAGCCCCTTATCAACAATGGATCGAAAAATTCGATCACATGAGTGATGAGCTGCGTACCAAAATGCATGTGCTCAGCGAAAACTTCACTTACAAGCCACTGATATCAATCATTATGCCAACATATAATTCAAATATCGAATGGCTTACGGAAGCGATCGAATCGGTGCGCAAACAAACCTACCCTCACTGGGAGTTATGTATTGCAGATGATGCATCCACAGAAGACGCGGTACAAAAAGTTTTACAGCAATATGAAAAATTAGAATCACGTATCAAAGTAGTATACCGCTCCCAAAATGGTCATATTTCTGCAGCATCTAACAGTGCTCTGCAACTAGCAACGGGAGAATGGATCGCACTGTTAGATCATGATGATTTGTTGAGTGAGCACGCATTATTTTGGGTTGTCGATGCACTGCAACACAAACCAAACATACAATTGATTTACTCCGATGAAGACAAGATTGATGAACAAAGCCGAAGACTTGACCCTTATTTCAAGCCTGATTGGAACAGAGAATTGTTTTATTCTCAAAACATGTTTTCGCACTTAGGTGTATACCATGCCGCATTATTAAAAGAGATTGGTGGCTTTCGAATCGGTTTTGAAGGTTCGCAAGACTATGATTTGGCATTGCGTTGCGTTGAACGAATCAATGCTACAGAGATTCACCATATTCCTCGTATTTTATATCATTGGCGAGTCCATGCTAGCAGTACAGCGCTATCGGCTGATACTAAACCTTACGCCATGATAGCGGGAGAAAGAGCATTGAATGAACACTTTCAACGACAAAATATTGCTGCTACTGCTGAGCTTATCGGCTTTGGATATCGAATCCATTATGCGCTACCCAATCCGCTGCCGCTAGTTACGCTCATTATTCCGACAAGAAACGGATTAAAGTTACTTCGCCGATGTATTGATAGTATTTTGAAAAAAACCACTTATCAAAATTATGAGGTCTTCATCATTGACAACGGTTCTGACGATCTTGAAACATTGGATTACTTACAACAAGTAAGCACTGATAATGCAAAGATCATCATTCTAAGAGACGATCGTCCATTCAATTACTCTGCATTGAATAACGAAGCCGTGAAAAAAGCAAATGGAAGCATCATCGGACTGCTCAATAACGATTTAGAGGTCATTTCACCTATATGGTTGGAGGAAATGATTTCTATTGCATTGCAATCTGACGTCGGAGCAGTGGGCGCCAGATTGAGATTTCCTGACGATACCTTACAGCATGCCGGAATTATTTTAGGATTAGGAGCAGATCGCATTGCAGGACATGCAAATTATTTGCTACCAGTGCATCAACACGGCTACTTTGGCCGTGCCAGCTTGAGTAGTGCTTTCTCGGCGGTTAGTGCCGCATGTTTAGTTGTCAGAAAATCTATTTATAACGAAGTTGGCGGTTTAAATGAACAGAATCTTCAAATTGCATTTAACGACGTAGATTTTTGTTTAAAATTACGAAATTCTGGCTATCACAATGTGTGGACACCGTATGCCGAACTCTATCATCATGAATCTGCTACACGCGGTCATGAAAACTCACCGGAAAAAAGAGCGCGTTTTGCTAAAGAAGTGTTGTTTATGAAGCAGAACTGGGGAAGTTTGTTATTAAACGATCCAGGTTACAATCCTAATCTCACTCTTGATCGCTCGGATTTCAGTTTGGCAGATACCCCTAGAATCCATTTCCTTCCTTAAACGATTTAACAATCGATATGATAATTATAAAGATTTTAATCAATTTAAAACTTATATTAGAGTATTCCTTATTTAATGAAACACGATTAAATCGATACCTCTTTTCTAATAGGCATTAATTTTGAATACATTGTGTACTGATATTGTCCCGATTATCGTCACCTATAATCCAGATGACTGTACACTATGCTCAGCAATAAAAGTACTGGCCTCTCAAGTCGAAACAATCGTCATTGTCGACAATGGCTCAAACATTAACGTTGAATCTAACTTACGCGCACTAACTGAAGCCGAAGTTAGCAGAATCAAATTATTAGCACTTAAGCAAAATTATGGTCTTGGCATGGCCTATAATCATGGAATAGCGTTTGCACGTCAATTAGAAGCGAAGTTCGTATTGTTGCTGGATCACGATAGTATTCCACAACATGATATGTTAGAAAAACTACACAATGCATTTACTTGTCTTGAAAAAGAAGGGAAACTGATCGCTGCTGTCGGACCGCGTTATTGCTTTCCCGATACGATCGGTATGTCTGAGTTTATCCGTGTCACACCAAGAGGTTTTGAACGAGTGGTCTGCACTAATCTGTGTGAATATATTCGCGTTGATTTCTTGATTTCATCTGGCACTCTGATTTCACTTAATGCATTGAATCAGGTAGGCAATATGGACGAGACATTGTTTATTGATCATATCGATACCGAATGGTGCTTGCGTACACAATCAAAAGGGTTTGAAATTTACGGCGTTTGTAATGCGATGATGTTTCATGCCTTAGGCGATCGACAAATTAGAATCTGGTGGAAACGTTGGCGAAACATTCCTTGCCACCAACCATTCCGTTATTATTATATGTTTCGAAATAGCGCGTTGCTTTGGCAGCGTACCAATATGCCGGTAGTATGGAAAAATGCAGATCGTTTACGAATATTTTATCTGCTGTTCTTTTTTTCTATTTTTTCTCCGAATCGTATGGCTAATCTGAAAATGATGCTAAAAGGACTTACACACGGATTACGTGGTGTTTCCGGCAAGCTGTAAAAGCTTTACCACAATCCTCGTTATAGAACTGATATGGATTCTCGACAACCTGTCTCAGTCGTAATTGTCAATTACAATGCTGGCACATTTTTGACAAACTGTGTTTTGGCCACACTCAATCAAGTGCAACAAATCATCGTCGTCGATAATGCCTCATACGATTCAAGTTTGCTGGAACTTGAAGCTCGATTTCCTAACGAAAAACATCTTCAAATTATTCGCCTCAATAGCAATACCGGTTTCGCTGCTGGCTGCAATACTGGCTTATCTGCATCCACACAGCCTTATATTCTTTTTCTCAATCCGGATTGTATACTGGGCGAGAACTCGCTACATCGCATGATGGAAATCATGGAATCCGATGCGAGCATCGGTATGGTAGGCGGCTACTTGACGAATCCGGATGGCACTGAACAGGGGGGTGGGCGCAGGGCCATTCCTACTCCCTGGCGTGCTTTCGTTCGCGCCTTTGGATTGCATCATTTAGCAAAATTTTGGCCGAAATTGTTTTTTGATTTTCACCTCAACAAACAACCTTTGCCCAACAAACCAATTGAGGTAGAAGCAATTTCAGGCGCCTTGATGTTAGTAAGACGTGATGCGATCAATGATGTTGGCCATTGGGACGAAAGTTACTTTTTACATTGTGAAGATTTGGATTGGTGTATGCGCTTCCAGCAAAAACATTGGAAAATTGTTTTTGTCCCCGATGCTCCAGTAAAGCATTTTCAAGGCGCTTGCAGTCATGCACGGCCGCTTTTTGTTGCTTGGCATAAGCACAAAGGCATGCTGCATTTTTATCAAAAATTTTTCCGCCATCAGCATGCAAGCATTCTGATGGGACTGATCGCCCTCGCCGTATGGTTTCGCTTTGGCGCGTCAGTGATTTTTCACACAGTCAAGCAATGCTGCAAACGCATAAAATCCTGAACATGACGACTCAATCAATCGGAATCATAGGTGCCACCAGCCTAGTAGGCCAATGCTTAATACAGCAAGGGATAGCACAGAAACATCACATCACCGCTTTTTCTCGCCGATTACTAACGAATCAAAATCAACCCTATGTCACTTGGCAGCAACTTCCGCCAGCAACGCAAAAAGAAACAGACTGTGATAAAAGCAGGATTCTTTTTTGGATATGCGCTGCCCCCATCTGGATATTACCGGGGTATTTCGATTTTTTATTAACATTCAAACTTCAGAGAATAATCGTACTATCTTCAACCAGTCGCTTCACCAAACAAAACTCTTCCGATTTAAATGAGCAGGCAGTCGCACAGAAACTCACTGACAGTGAGGCATTATTAGAATCGTGGGCAAATTTGCATGGAATAGAATGGATCATATTACGTCCGACATTAATATACGGTTATGGGCAAGATAAAAATGTTGCAGAAATCACACGCTTTATTCATCGTTATGGTTTTTTCCCCATATTGGGCAAGGCAAGCGGCCTAAGGCAACCTATACATAGTGATGATGTCGCTACAGCATGTTTTTTAGCGCTTTGGAAGCGTAATTTAAACAATCTCGCCTATAATATAATGGGAGGTGAAATGTTGAGCTATCGCCAAATGGTCGAACGAATATTTCGTACACTAAACTATACGCCCAGAATTATCAGCTTGCCGCTTTGGATTTTTCATATCGCGACGAGATTGCTAAAGCGCTTGCCACGCTTTCAACATTGGAATGCATCCATGGCAACGAGAATGAATGAGGACCTGGTATTTGATAATTCAGAAGCAAAATGCGATTTACACTTTTCTCCAAAATCATTTATGTTGGAAATGAAGGATTTACCTAGCCAAAATCTATAAGCAAGAACTATAATGACCGCCAATTCCTACATACTGCATGCTTTTATCTTTCAATTGGATAGGTATTCAATGCGGCAATGCTTGCTGATAATGGTCATTTATTACGCTTCGAAAATTTCTATTTTTGATATAGACTGATCAATGAAATTTAAAATACCCCAAAACGAAATAGCACTAGTACTCGCGAGCTTTAAGAAAACATTCCGTAACATTGGTGTTTTCAGCGCTGTAATCAATGTGCTCATGCTCATGCCGGCGATTTATATGCTGCAACTCTATGATAGTGTATTGACCAGCCGCAATGAGATGACCTTATTGATGCTAACACTCATTATGCTTGGCGCTTATGTCTTTATGGGAGCTCTGGAGTTTGTACGCAGCTTTGTTTTGATACGAGTTGGCGCGCAACTCGACATGAAGCTCAATAAGCGCGTGTACAACGCAGCTTTCGAACAAAGTTTAAAAATGGGCGATAGCAATGCCGGGCAAGCTTTAAAAGATTTAACCAGTCTGCGCCAATTTCTCACCGGCAATGCTTTATTTGCGTTATTCGACGCGCCTTGGTTTCCGATTTATTTGTTTGTCATTTTTATATTTCATCCTGCTTTAGGCGTTTTCGCACTATGCGGCACGATCATACTCATAACGCTAGCCTACATTAACGAAAAGATATCGCATAAACCGTTGGCTGACGCCAATACCATGTCGATCGCATCTTCAAACATTGCATCCAACAATCTACGCAATGCAGAAGTGATTGAGGCAATGGGCATGTTGCCGAATATCCAAGCACGCTGGTTTAAATTGCATAGTCGCTTTTTAAATCTACAAGCAGAAGCCAGTGAAAAAGCCGGAATAGTTACCGCTCTATCAAAGGCATTTACGGTAGCGCTACAGTCGCTCATGCTTGGATTTGGTGCGCTATTGGTACTGGAAAACGAAATTACACCGGGCATGATGATTGCCGGATCAATTTTATTAGGTCGAGCCATTGCACCCGTACAACTACTGATTAGCACGTGGAAACAAATTGGTAGCGCCCGCAGTGCCTATGAGCGCTTGAGCAAATTATTCGAGCAAAATCCTGCACGTGAAGCAGGCATGCCATTACCCAAACCCCGGGGTGTTATTGCAGTTGAAAGCGCGACGGCGATCCCGCCGAACAGCAAGGTACCCGTCATCAAATCACTGTCTTTCGCCTTGGATGCCGGTGAAGTACTGGGTGTAATTGGCCCTAGCGGGTCAGGCAAATCGACCTTGGCACGTTTATTGGTGGGTGTTTGGCCTGCTGCCTCTGGAAAAGTCAGGCTCGATGGCGCAGATGTTTATTTATGGAATAAGGATGAGCTAGGCCCTTATATTGGGTATCTGCCCCAAGATATCGAATTATTCGCTGGAACCGTATCTGAAAATATTGCGCGTTTTGGTGAAATCAATGCGGATAAAGTTATTTTAGCCGCGCAACGCGCCGGCGTTCATGAAATGATCCTAAACATGCCAGATGGCTATGATACGATGCTAGGTGAGGGTGGCGCCGGACTCTCGGGAGGACAAAAACAACGTATTGGATTAGCCCGTGCGATGTATGATGATCCTTCATTGATTGTGCTGGATGAACCCAACTCCAATTTGGATGAAGTAGGTGAGCAAGCATTGTTAAACGCATTAATTGATTTGCGTAAGCGCGGTAAAACCATCGTTTTGATTACTCATCGTACCAGCATCATAGGAGTCACCACTAAATTGCTGCTGCTTCAAGACGGTATGGCGAAAATGTTTGGCCCAACCAAACAAGTCATTGAGGAGCTTACCAAGCAGCAGCAGGCAAGACAAGCATTAGCAGAAAAACAACAAAACGATGCCCAAACAACTCAGGATCAAAAGAATTAACGCTACAAATCAACCAAGTATGATAAAAAAGACCCCATTATTAACTGGGCATGATCATGAAGCTTATCGCTGAAAATAAACCAATATCCACTCAAGATATTCCTATTGAAGGCACACCTTGGGTAGATACCAATGAGACGATGCACACACGCTTGGGTTGGTGGATCGTACTAGCAGGCTTTGGTGGTTTTGTATTATGGGCTACATTTGCGCCCCTGGAAAAAGGCGTACCTGTTTCTGGAACTGTTGCTGTAGCCAGCCACTTACAAGCAGTGCAACATCAAACCGGCGGCATTATTGACGACATTTTGGTCAAAGAAGGCGATCATGTTACAGTAGGTCAAGTGCTAGTACGCATGAACGACATTCAAACCAAAGCACAGGCCGAAATAACCCGCATCCAACTATATACAGCACTTGCTGTGGAAGCACGATTGTTAGCAGAGCGTGATGGCAAGAAAGAAATTCTTTTCCCTCCCGAACTACAGTCACAACAAAATGATTTACGCGTTGCCAACAATATCCTTATACAGAATCAATTATTTACTTCACGTAAACTGGCTTTACAACATGAAATTGCGGCACTTGATGAAGGAATTTCCGGATTAAAAGTGCAATTGCGTGGGCTTGAGGCCTCCAAGGCCAGCAAAAATCAGCAATCCAAATTCTTGGAAGAACAGCTGGTCAACATGCGCGAGCTTTCTAAAGAGGGTTTTGTACCCCGTAATCGCGTTTTAGATTTAGAACGAACGTTTATTCAATTGAGTGGCGAGATATCCACCGATATTGGCAACATCGGCCGAACACAGCGCCAGATAGCCGAATTAGAACAACGCCGTATTCAGCGCCAACAAGAATATCAAAAGGATGTCAGGCAACAATTATCCGACATAAAACGTGAAGCGGAAGCGTTAAATAGCCGACTCAATGGACAAGATTTCGAGCTCGCCAATATTGAAGTCAAAGCACCCGTCGATGGCATTGTGGTCGGTTTAAATGTATTTACCAAAAGTGGTGTCGTTGGGCCAGGATTCAAATTAATGGATATCGTCCCCAGCGATGATGCGCTGATCATTACCGGACAAGTTCCGGTTCATCTGATCGACAAAGTGCATATCGATTTAGTTGTCGATTTGATCTTTTCCGCGTTAAATCAGAAAAAAACGCCGAATATACCCGGGGTCATCACACAAGTATCCGCCGATCGTTTGACCGATGAGCGTACTGGAATACCCTATTACACCATGAAAGCCAAAGTAACGACAGAAGGATTGAGGATGCTTTCTGATCAGCAGATTAGAGCAGGCATGCCGGTTGACGTCTTCATTAAAACGGGTGAACGATCTTTGATGAGCTACTTATTTAAACCGGTATTGGACCGGCTGCATTCAGCCATGAGTGAAGAATAGTAAATGGTATTGACCAGCAGAAAGATTCTGAGATATTCATTTTTAATCAGCATCTTGATTTTATGTTACATGAGTAATGCAGCACAATCAATGAGCCTGCTCGAAGCTTATGAAGCGGCATTACAACATGATCCCACTTTTCGTTCGGCTATTCATGAAAATGAGGCAGGACAACAAGCCGAAAAGCTTGGTTTAGCGAGTTTATTACCCAACTTATCGATGACGCACGTACAAAGCAAAAATGCCGGTTATCAAAATCCCAATCCACTTACAGGTGTCAACGAATTTACTTCGATGAATTTCGAAAGCCAAGTTACCACATTAACCCTACGCCAACCTTTGATCAATATGGAAGCCGTAGCTAATTACCGCCAAGGAAAAGCACAAGCCGATTCAAGCCGCGCTAAATTTACGGGACGCAGCCAACAGCTCGTAGTACGGCTAGTAGAAGCTTATGTAGAAACACTGCTAGCACAAGACCATGTCAAGATTGCCGAGGTGCAGCTTGAATCATTGGAAGAACTCAAACGAGTTAATGAAAGAATGCTACAAAAAGGTGAAGGTACCACCACCGATGTGCTTGAAACACAGTCAAAGCACGCGATTGCGCAAGCACACTTGATCGAAACTCAGGATAACTTAGCGGTGGCTCAACTAAAGCTTGAAACACTAATTGGCCAGAAAATAACAAAGCTTGATCGATTATCTGATCTTTTTAATTATCGTGCCATTCAGTTACAGGACTATGATAGTTGGTATGCTTTAGCAATGGATCGCAACGCTGAATTGGCTACACAACGCCATTTGGTAACTTCCGGCAAGGAAGAAATCAACAAGAGTCAAGCGGGGCATGTGCCTCGTGTCGATCTGGTGGCAAGCTTATCGCGCAATCTCTCTGGATCGCCCATTATTGCCGGACGCGAATTCCAACTGGGTGCTGCAGGCATTGAAGTAAACATCCCGCTTTATTCAGGGGGACGTGTCAATGCGCTAACAACACAAGCCAGAGCTAACCATGCGCGCGCCGAAGCTGAATTAGATGCTGCGAGAGACAAAGTGATGGTTGAACTGCGAAAACAATATAATCTTTTACAAAGTGGTATAAAAAGAATCGAATCCTTGCAGCTTGGCGTTAAATCAGCCGAATTGCTGGTGAGCGCAACAGAAAAGAGTATACGTGGTGGAATTAGAATCAATCTAAATTTATTAGACGCGCAACAGCAACTGCACAAAACCAGAAAAGATTTAGCGGAGGCACGCTACAATCATTTATTAGCTTACCTTCGCTTACAATTAGCTGCTGGAACTTTAATTCTCGATGATCTGCGGAATGTTGCCAGTTACTTTACTTCCCGGTAATACGCACACGGGTGCTCTCGCATCAAACAACGCCAGCTCGTCAATATTTCAGATAACCCAACTCAATAGTAGTATTTCGTATCCAATCAAAACCATATAACTCGCCAGTACTATGTAAAGAATATGCCGGACACGAAGCATCAGGAGATACTGCGCGTTATGATGAATAGTTAAAAAGATAAGTGCTAATCCCGTTAGCGCCAGTTTAACGCTGATAAATTTCTCAACGCTTTCTTCAATCACGACCAGCATAAACCAATTTAGCTCTTCACCACCCCGTGCCAAAATATTTAATGTGAAATAGGCATCTAAAACACTCAGCATCAAAATAGCAATAATACAAAACAGCAAATGATTGGGATAGTAGTCAACATAATCCCATTTCTTACTATTTAAACGCCGCTCGCCAACTCTACCTCCAGATTTAATTCCCAGATGAAAGGGGCAAAAAAAAGGGATGCTGCCTCGACGATCTTGTCTGTCGTCTCTACACTCTTCATTCCTTGCAAGTTGCTCTGTCATTATTCTTCCTTTTTTATTATTGTTATTATTTGAATTCTTCTGACTCAAACCTGCCGCTGGAGTTTAATCTGAATTGAAAGAAATAGCAATTTCATAACTAAAATCATACCTCTACTAATAACGCTCTATCCGCTCAAACCATCAAAGCCCTAAATCAATCGATCTTGAAGGTCATTCCCAGCAATCTATTTAACCCCTCGGCGCAAAGAAAATTACGAGCATACCAAGCATTGAAATACTTGCACCGATCAGGTCCCATTTATCCGGGATCACTTTTTCCACAATCAGCAACCAAATCATAGCAGTAGCAACGTATATTCCGCCGTAGGCCGCATAAACTTTACCGGCTTCATACGGATGAAGTGTTAAAAGCCACACAAACATCATCAGACTAACACCTGCAGGTAGCAATAACCAAATTGATGCATCTTTCCTTAGCCAAAGATAACTCAGGTAACATCCTAGAATTTCGGCAATTGCGGTGATGAAAAACAATCCAATTGTTGCTAAGACATTCATAAGTTTTATACTTTTTTTAATTACCCAAAATTATAATCCCACATTCAGCTTTTTTATTTTGTGGATCCCTATAGATTAAGTAATATCGCTGCTTATATTTTGCTTATAAAGCTACTCAAGCACTAATTAACACCCTACCGCGAGCAGGAAAGGTATTAAGAAAGAACGTGTTCAGGTGCAGGCCTTCAACCAACTACATCGCCCCAAGGAGCGAGGAATCAAACCCGAAAGAGATTAAATTTCCTAACAAAACAATGATACCAGCAACTAACTCAGATTTCATCATCACTTTTTATAAAAAATAAGGGGGGCACCAGTCAAGTATATTTATATTTCTTTCCTTATTCCATAACTTAGCACTCAATTGGTATTGACATACACCCCTAAAACAGGTTGTAATAAGCGGTTCTATAGATCAGATTAAATTATTAAGCGTGGAGTAAAAATGAAACGGACATACCAACCTTCAGTCACCAAAAGAAAACGCACTCACGGCTTTCTAGTTCGTATGAGAACACGTGCTGGCGCTGCTATTATTCGCGCTCGTCGCGCTAAGGGGCGTGCAAAATTAAGTGTTTAGTGTCAAAAGAAAAACTACAGATCTGACAGATAACGATAATGACAATCTTCTTAAATTTCATAAAATCAATTCCTTACCTAGAAATTGTAGATTGCATACATCCGCAGACTTTACTGCATTAATTGGCACTGAATATCAGCTTAATGGTAATTGGGTCCAAGTTTTTGCGAAACCAAATCACTTAAGACATTCTCGGCTTGGTTTAATAGTTTCAAAAAAGATTGAGCGATTAGCTGTTAAGCGTAATTGGATTAAAAGATTACTTCGCGAAACATTTCGCAATAACCGTTACTGTGAAAAAAGTTTTTGGGTACGAATGGATTGGGTCATACGTTTGCGCCGCCCAGTTACAAGGAAGGAATCCTTACAACTAACGACCGAAATTCGGTTATTGATGGCTCAATTACAGCAATGTCACGATTGATTATTACAATCATTAGATTTTATCAATATTTTATAAGTCCTCTGTTTGTGCCTTCATGCCGTTTTACTCCATCTTGTTCACAATATGTGATAGAAGCTTATACCAAATATGGCTTTTTTCATGGAACGCGCTTGAGTGTTTGGCGTATACTGCGATGCAATCCTTGGAACAAAGGCGGGTATGAGCCAGTACCTTGATCTGCTTCGCGCTACCGTCACATGAAAAATTATTATATTCGAAAAGTCGATGATCGAATGACGACTTAGTACTTGCCTTGATCTCCAGAATTACTATCAAATAACCCATTACAAAACATAATAACTTAACAAGACTAATTGCTTATGTCATTGAAAGCCGATGTTTATATAGAATATTAGGACTTCAACCGCAATGTGCGCTATGTCGAGAACTCACTGAATTAAATAAATAATGGAAACAAAAAAACTTTTACTCATTATCATTTTTTCCACATCGTTACTATTTTTGTGGGATGCCTGGCAAAGAGAACTCAATCCCCCAACAACACAAGTTACACCGGGCGCAATCTCAGATTCATCCAATCAGCGTCATGATCCGCTACCAGTTCCCGGCGATGGATTAACATCAAACACAGAAAACTCATCGATTGCTTCGGGTATTGAAGGTGTTGGCTCATCAATCACTCCAAATTTGTTTACTACAGGTGAGAAAATCAAAGTCACCACAGATACAGTTGTAGCAGAAATTGACACAGCTGGCGGGGATATACGACAACTCGGTTTGCTACTACACCCCTCCAGTGAGGATAAAAATAAACCTTATGAATTATTATTAGACAAAACAGCGCGATTTCATGTTGCACAGTCAGGACTTATAGGCGACAAACTTCCTAGCCATAAAACCAAATACACCGCAGAAAATAACAACTATCAACTAGAATCGGGTCAAGATAAGCTTGTAGTAAAATTGCTAGCACCAGAAGAAAACGGCATTCAAGTTGCCAAAATTTTTACTTTCCATCGTAACAGTTACGTGATTGACGTTGCATTTGAAATCACCAATCAAAGCGATGAAACAATTATTCCTTTTTCTTATTTCCAGATGCTCCGGGACGCAAACGAACCCAGTGGTTCCAATACGATGATCCATTCGTATACTGGCCCAGCGATGTATACCGACGCAGATAAATTCATCAAAATAAAGTTTTCTGATCTCGACAAAAATAAAGCGGAATATCCAGCAAATGCTGACAATGGCTGGATTGCTATGCTGGAACACTATTTCCTCGCAGCTTGGTTGCCTACTCAGCAAGCATCACGCGAGTACTATGTCAAACATTTAGCGTTAAATCAGTACACTGCGGGTGTGATCGCACCGGTTGGTGCAATTGAATCCGGCCAAACAAAACAAATTTCTATGTCTCTTTATGCTGGCCCACAAGAACAAGAGAAACTGGCTGAACTCGCGCCTGGCTTAGATTTAACAGTAGATTATGGATGGCTGACGATACTGGCCCAACCTTTATTCAAGTTACTCTCCTTTTATCACTCCTGGGTTGACAATTGGGGCGTAGCCATTATTTTATTGACGCTTACAGTCAAGCTATTGTTCTTCCCATTATCTGCTGCTGGTTATCGTTCAATGGCAAAGCTCAGGGTGGTCACACCTAGATTGCAAAAAATACGAGAACAATATGCAGGTGATCGTCAGCGTATGCATCAAGCCATGATGGAATTCTACAAAGAGGAAAAAATCAATCCAATGGGTGGTTGTTTGCCCATTTTGGTTCAAATTCCTGTGTTTATTGCTTTGTTCTGGACGCTAATGTCTGCTGTGGAGCTACGTAACACACCTTTCGCTTTATGGATCACCGATCTATCTACACCAGATCCATACTATGTACTTCCGCTGATTATGGGTATATCAATGTGGATACAATCCAAGTTGAGTCCCACCCCAGCTGATCCGATTCAGGCGAAAGTCATGCAGATTATGCCGATTGCATTCAGTATATTCTTTTTCTTCTTCCCATCCGGATTAGTGCTGTATTCCCTTTGCAATAATATTCTTTCTATTTTGCAACAATGGCAAATCACGCGAATGTATGAAAATAAAGCAGAAGACGCCAATAAAGACAAAAATAGAAAACATAAAAAAACCGAATCTGCGCCCATAGCTGAGAAACTCGCATTGAATGCTTCCGCCAACAAGAACGAGGATAACCTTGCTAGTACGGCATCCGACGATGATGAGACTCAATCCGAATCAATCGTGCCGAAACCCAAAACAGTGGTGAGCAGCAACAAAAATAAGCTTATGCACGGTAAGAGATCGAGAAAAAAATAAACATCGAGAACCCGGTTTATTTTACAGAACCGGTAACTTCAACACGGCAGTCAGTTCTTTATGGCAAGCTCTGATACCATCGCCGCAATCGCTACACCACCTGGACGGGGAGGTATCGGAGTCATCCGTATCTCCGGAACAGATTTAAAGGACTTCGGCAAAACTCTTTTAGGCGAATTACCAATACCACGTCAGGCAATGTTCAAATCATTCTTGGATACTGAAGGGCGAGCTATCGATCAAGGTATCGCACTCTTTTTCCCTGCACCTTATTCATATACTGGAGAAGATGTACTAGAATTACAAGGGCACGGTGGCCCGGCAATACAGAATTTACTGCTAAACCAATGCGTTATCGCTGGTGCACGCTTGGCCCAGCCAGGTGAGTTTACACTACGAGCTTATCTGAACAATAAAATTGATTTAATTCAAGCTGAAAGTATTGCCGATCTTATTGAAGCGAATACTCACGAAGCAGCTCGCTGTGCTGCAAATTCCTTACATGGAAATTTCTCAAACAAAATTGAAGAACTGGTTAATATGCTTACCGAGCTTCGAATGTTTATTGAAGCTACCATTAACTTCCCGGAAGATCATATCGATGATTTACCGTTATCGCCGATCGACAAGAAATTGCAACAAATTGATGCACGATTTAAACAAATATTTCAAACTGCTCAGCAGGGAAAGATACTCAAGGAAGGCATTCGAATTGTTCTGGCAGGTGAACCAAACGTTGGCAAATCTAGCTTACTTAATCAATTAGCTGAAGACGATGTTGCCATTGTGACCGAGATCCCCGGAACCACTCGAGACATCATTGAACGAACGATCACTATCGAAGGCATCACCATTCACATCATTGATACCGCAGGATTAAGAGAAACCAACGATATCGTGGAACAAAAAGGGATTGAACGCACACATGCAGCGATAAAAAATGCCCACATGGTCATTTGGATAATGGATATCAATCGGCAATTGCCTCCCATTGATGTAGAAACAATGCACTCGATATCCGCAGATATTCCACGAATTACTGTATACAACAAAATTGATTTAATCAACGAACCCGAAAAAATCGAACAACGCAACAATAGCACAACAATTGATATATCCGCCAAGACCGGCGCGGGCATAGACTTGCTACGTAAAGAAATCCTAACAATTGCCGGTTGGCAACATAGCGCTGAAGGTTTATTTACAGCTAGACAACGCCATCTCGAAGCACTGACAACTGCACAAGCACACCTTAATAGTGCTCGAACATTTACCACTCATGAATCACAACTAGAGCTTCTAGCAGAAGAGCTCAGACTTTCGCAACTTGCCTTGTCTTCAATCACAGGCGAATTTACTGCCGATGATTTACTCGGAGAAATTTTCTCTCATTTTTGTATTGGAAAGTAAAGTACCCTCCCGCACGCTTCCATGGTATTCCATGAAATAGGCAGATTCAAGACTAATTTATCGGCTCCTTTAGCATTTCACCCTAAATTAACGAAACGCCAGCAGAAGCCGAGATCTCGATAACTCCTTAATAAAGGTAATTCAAAGTCCGGTTTCTTTTTTGAGGTGCATGATGGCCGCACCAACTGCGCTAGATGCTGTGTTATACGCACTACCAGATCCAAGCATAGTTTCAGCCTTAGTAAAATTCCTTGCATTAATAGTAGTTGCAATCTTCCCCGCTTCCACATGAAATGCAGTGTGCTTAGTCACACATTCGGAATAACTGGGCAATTTCCAAAACTTCGTTTTTGCTTCGCCATAAAGCCACTTACCAAGCTCACAACAATTGTCTTTCGCAATGCTTGTAGCATCCAATGCTTCTTGTTTTGAGATAGCCGAACGTAATTTTACTTTCCATTTGTATAGGGGGTGTAAATAATTTTGTGTAAATGGTCATTTAGCAGGAAACTGCTTATATA
>ERZ1292633.143-Hain-H41-02um-R1-143-length-95573-cov-13_pt3 | contig 40308 bp, 34 predicted proteins | sample MGYA00564406_ERZ1292633 | MGnify/ENA primary metagenome ERZ1292633 (study PRJEB36523, sample SAMEA6512639) | groundwater metagenome | collected 2019-01-08 | study: AquaDiva: Metagenomics assemblies of 32 groundwater samples | reverse complement strand
AGAGCCTGACGAAAAAAACGAGCCGAGAGGCTCGTTTCGCGTTCAGGGTCGGGCGGTCATGAAGACCTTTTCGCCGGCGATCTCGAAGGTCGCTGAGCAAGGGAACGACGCGCCTGTCGGGTCCGTGCGCGTGACGTCCATCGTGAGCGAGATGTCACGGCCTCCGATCGCGCCGCCGATCGCGTAGGCGTAGTTCCAGGATGAGGTGGCGCGCTGGAAGGCCATCGAGAACGTCCCGTCCGGCGCCGGCGTGACGAACGGCTCGCGGTCGAATCCGGTCACGCGCGACCAGACGGCGCCGCCGTCGATGGGCAGGACGGTCAGATAGCGGTTCAGGGCATACGGTTCGAAGCCACAGTCGTTCCGTAGCATCTCGTAGCGCGCGACGTACGTGCCGTAGGCCGGCTCGTCCTTCGCGCGGTCGTGCGGCTGGTAGCGCGGGACGCCGACGTAGCGTTCGCGCTGGAGCCAGTGCTCCACGGCCGGCAGCGACTCCGTCTCGGCCGTCCACCAATGCCAGGTCTGCTCGAGGTCGAGCAGCTCCGGCAGGACGACGCCGATGGTGCGCGTCTCCCGCAGCATCGTCCTGGCGTTCCCGTTCGAGTCGACGTACGGCGTGATGGCCAACTCCCAGAGGTCGATCTCGCCGGTCAGCGGATCGCGCAGAGGCCGACCGTAGGACCGGCGGAACAAGCCTTCGATCTCGATCATCGAGCCGTCGGGCGCCTGTTCGAGCGTCGTGACGACGGCCGCATGTCCGTAGGGGAGCTCCTGTCCGTAGTCGAGCGGGCTTTCCTCGACGGTGAGCAGCACGCGCCACTGGCCGCTGACGCCATCCTTCGGCAGGCCATCCCAACGTTCATGCAGCAAGGTGCCCGCGATGTCGGCCTCATAGACGCACTCCGAATGGTAGGCGTCCTGATCGTCGTACCAGCCCAGGTCGTAGCGGTGCGAGAAGGCCAGCGTCCGTCCGTCGGCCGCGCCCTCCAAGCGGCGCCGCGCGGCCAGCGTGTAGTCCCAGAACTGGACCGGGTCCTCGCGCTCGTCGAAGAAGTAGCCGGCCTCGTCTCGCGGCAGGTTCCGGCGGTCGTACTCGGCGGGCGTGCCATGGAGCTCGCTCAAGACGTCCGACGTCCAGGCGTCCCGGTCGATGACGTCGGCCACGGCGTAGAACGTCTCGAGCGGCTGCGGACCTGAGTTCACGCAGGCGAACGAAGTCGGGGAGACCTTGATGACGTATTCTCCGTCGGCGACAGGCGCGGGCAGAATGGGCGTCGGTCCGGCGTCGGGCGGCGCTTCCATGACCCCGGCGTCCTCGAGCGCGGACTCGTCGTCGCCGCAAGCGGCCAGGGCGAAGAGACAGGCGAAAAACGCTGGCTTCATGGGGTTCCTCCTGCGTGATGGACCGCGTTCACCTCGCCACACGGATATGATATTGTCAACTCCATATGGCACTGATCGGCATCGACGCCAGCCGCGCCAACGGCGATTCCTGGACGCCCGGCCAGCGGACCGGCACCGAATGGTACGCTTATCATTTGATTCAGCACCTGAAGAAAATCAGGGTGCCAGGTCTTGAATTCGTGCTCTATTCCCGTTCGTTTCTGAAAGATGGTCTTGAGGAACTGCCCGATGGCTGGAGCGCCAAGATCCTCGGATGGCCGCTACGTCGGATGTGGAACCAACTGAGGCTCTCACAGGAACTTTGGGGACATCAAGTCGACCTCTTCTTCCAACCGGTCCACACGTTGCCGCTCTACAAGCCGAAGCGCGTCGTCTTGACGCTGCATGATATCGGTTTTGAGAAGTTGCCGAAGCTTTATGCGCCTTCGGAACTCCGGTATCACCGTTTTGCGGCGTCGATGGCCGTCCGCCGCGCCGACCGCATCCTAACGGTCTCCGAATTCTCGCGCCGCGAGATCATCGAGCGCTACAAGCTTCCGCCGGAGCGCGTGGTGGCGACGCCGCTCGCGGTCGATGGCGCGCGCTATCACGCGAACATCCCCGAAGCAGCCAAGGACGCCGTACTGACGAAGTACCGCCTTTCGCGGCCGTTCCTCATCTACGCGGGCCGGCTCGAGGAGAAGAAGAACATCGTGAACCTCATCCACGCATTCTCGATCTTCAAGGGTTGGCGCGGCGTCGGCGATCCGGTCAAGCTCCTGCTCGTCGGTTCGCCCGGTTTCGGCATCGAGCGCATCAGGAAGGAAATCGGCGCGCGCAAGATGGGCGATGCCGTCGTCATGCCCGGCTACGTTCCGGAAGACGATATGCCAGCGCTCGTCGCCTGCGCGCGGATGCTCCTCCTGCCCTCGTGGTACGAAGGCTTCGGCCTGCCCATCCTTCAGGCTCAAGCTTGCGGCACGCCCGTCGTCGCCTCTGACGCCGCCTCGATGCCGGAGGTCGGCGGCGATGCCGCGCTCTACGCCCGCCCGGAGGAACCGGAGCATCTCGCGACGGTGATGAAGACGCTGATGGACGAGAACACGCTTTGGGAGCGCCAGCGCGCCGCCGGACTCGAGAACGTGAAGCGTTTCTCCTGGGACGACACCGCCCGCCGCACCATGAACGTCATGCTCGAAGTGCTCGGCATCCAGCACCAGGTATGATGACATGAAAATATGAAAGACGTTTTCTCCCATATCATCGGCCACACCCGCGCCGTCGACCGCCTACGCGCCATGCTCGCGCATGACGCCGCGCCGCACGCGCTCGTCCTCCACGGCCCGCGCCGCTCCGGCAAGGCCGCGCTCGCGTCGGCGCTCGCGTCGGCGCTCTTCGGCGTCGAGGACGCCTCGAAGCACCCGGATTTCCGCTTGATCGAGCGTCCGCGCGACGAGAAGACCGGCAAGCTCAAGAAATCCATCCCGGTCGACGCCGTGCGCGCTCTCACGGAGCATCTGCGCATGAGCTCGTTCCTGGGCGGCGCCAAGGTCGCCGTCATCGTCGGTGCTGACGCATTGAGCGAAGAAGCCGCTAACGCGCTCCTCAAGTCGCTTGAGGAACCCGCGCCGCACGCGCACGTCATCCTCTGCGCCGAGGACGCGGTGAGCCTGCCGAGGACGATCGTCAGCCGGTCCGCCTGCATCGAGCTGCGCCGCGTGCCCGAAGCTGAGCTTGCCGCCGCGCTCGTCGCGCGCGGGATGTCCGCTTCCGACGCGGCGCGCGCCGCCTTCCGCGCCGACGGCCGGCCGGGCGCCGCTCTCGCGTTCATGGCCGAAACCGGTGTGGTAGACTGGTATGAGACCGAGGAACGGCGCTGGAACGCGCTCCGCAGCGCGCCCATCCATCGGCGTTTTTCGCTGCTCGCCGAACTCGCGCCGCCGCGTTCCGATCGCGAGGAGACCATCCTCAAGATCCGCGACGTGCTCGACGCCTGGCAGGGCTTCCTCCGCCGCGAACTGCGGGATCGCGCCCCCGGCGCGCCCGCCAACCTCCGGCGCCTCTTCCGCCTCCGCGCCTCGCTCGACGCCAATGTCCAGCCGCGCCTCCTCCTCGAAAGATTCGTCTTAACGCTCGATCGCTAGATATGCGCATCCCGTCCAAGCTCGCGCTCGCCGCCGCCTTTCTTTTGTTCGCCGCCGTGTCCGCAGCGACGTCGATTCGCGCCGCGAGCGTTGACCAGCAGCAGACCTCCGGCGACCACTACGCCTTCGGGGCGCTCACCAGCGGGGGATCGACACCGAGGACCGTCTGCCAATCCTTCGTCCCGACAGCCTCCGAGCTCACCCGCATCGACCTCACGCTCGGCACGTACAGCACCTATTCCTCGCTCCGCGACGTCGAGGTCTTTTTGTCTTCGGGCGCCTGCAAGGGCGCGTCCGGTTCCCAGATCGTGCTCTCCCATCAGCTGACGCCCGCCGAATACGACGCGCTCTCGGGCGGCACCTCCCAGCCGCTCGCAAAGCACCTGCTCCAATGGGACTTCCCGACGATTGAGGTCGTTCCTGGCACGACCTACTACCTCGGCATCCGCCAGCTTGATGCCTGCTCCGGCTGCCTCGCGACCTTGGTGGCCGCCCCGAGCGCATATGCCTCAGGCGCGTTCCGAAGCGGCACTTGGTCGGACTTCTACAACGAGGACGCTTCGCGCGACCTCTGGTTCGCGACCTACGCGACAGGCCTTTCGCTCGGCCCCGTGACCCAATACGCCGCCGATGGCACGACGATCGTCCCTGAGTCCGCCCGTCTCGAAGGGAACCTCGTGATCAAGGCGATTCCGACCTCTTCCGACGGCTCCTCCGTCACGCTGGAAGCGGAACTCCGCCCGTATGGCACGCCCTTCACCGGCGCCGCGACCCATATTTCGGCGAGCGTTCCCTCCGGCACGGAGGCCTCGCTCACGATCCCGCTCCCCGCCGACGGCCTCTACCACTATCGCCTCCGCGCCGGCGACGGCGCGAGCGGCGGTTCCGTCTGGCATGAATATGGAGCGTCCGGCAACTTCGATTTCGAGGTCACCTCGACGCCCTTCCCGGGCGTCATCGACCAATCCCAGACGACCGGCTCCTTGTATGGTTTCGGCACCGCGACCAACGGCGGAGGCCGGCGCACCGTCTGCCAGTCCTTCGTGCCGGCCTCTTCGGCAATCACCGGGGTCGATCTCATGATCGGGACCTACGGGACGTACAGCACCTTCCGCGATGTCGAAGTCTTCCTCACGACCGGCGGCTGTCAGGGTGAGTCCGGGGCGCAAGCGGTCGCCTCGCATGCCTTGACTCAAGCCGAATACGACGCGATCTCGGGCGGCACGACCCTGCCGCTTCTGGCTCGCCTTTTCCGCTGGGACACCGGCGTCGTCGCCGTCACGCCTGGACAGACCTACTACCTCGGCATCCGCCAGACCGACGCCTGCCAGGACTGCCTCTCGACGCTCCTCTCGATCGCCGACCCCTACGCCTCCGGGAACTACCGCTACGGATACTGGACTGACGCCTTCGCCGACGAAGCCGGAAGCGACCTCTGGTTCAGGACGTATGTGACCGCGATCCCGGCGCTGACAAGCCTCATGCAGTTCGACGTCGCGACCCCGCTCGCCGAGAGCGCGACATCGACGCACGATTCCGTGATTTTCAGAGGGACCGTTACCTCGCCGGTCGGCAACGAGCTGAAGCTCCAGGTCGAGCTCAAGCCCTTCGGCACGGCCTTCGACGGAACCGGCCTCTTGGAATCCGCCTTCGTCGTCAGCGGCAGTACCGCCCAGATCGGTTCCGGCGTCCTCCCGGACGGCCAGTATCACTGGCGCGCCCGGGCCGTCGACGAGAGCGACCGCCCTTCCGACTGGCAGGAGTTCGGTCAGGCGGGGAACGTCGACTTCGGCATCAGCAAGACGATCAAGGTGGCGGTCATCCTGGCCGACCTGGCGGACGCGACGCACGCCGCTACCTCGACGCTGCACCAGCCGTGCAAACTGCTCGATCAGAACCGCACGTACGCCTCGTATCGGGATTACTACGAGGACATGTTCTTCTGCATCAAGGACTATTACGATGAGAATACCTATGGAAAGGTGGTCTTCGACTTCTCGATTTTCGACCACAATAGCCAGTGGTATCAACTGGCCGGCAACCAAGACTACTATGCTGGCGATGGCGTGGCCGCTGTCTTGAGATTACAGGGCGATGCCAGGTCATCGGTAGCACAAGAACTGGAACAAGCTGGCGCTTTCAACATTTATGTAGTTGTACATGCAGCTCAAGCTAAACAGGATTCCATAGATGGAAAAATCGTCGACCAGGCTTATAATCCTGATGCTGCCGCGGCGAGGTCAATCGACGTCTCCCGATATTCCAAGCTCGGCGTATGGGTTCATGAGTTGGGCCATGTCGTTGCGCCGATTATTGGGTATCACGACGGAAGCTTCGCATACCCCGATCTATACTTGTTGGGAAACGTTGGGTCATGGGATGCCATGGCATATGGCTACAAGAATGGAGACTTTCGCAATCCTGTCAGCCTGAACTCGTTTTGGAGATCTGGTTCCGGACTGCTCTCGACCACGTCCACGCCCATGGGAACGGTGTGGGTCAACGCACTTGAAACGACGCAACTTGGCGATGCGGCCCACAAGTTCGACGTTCAGGGGAACAGTCACGTTTCCAGGCGAATTGTCTTGGAAGCTAGAAATAATCTGGATGGCTTCAGTACATGGGACACATCTCTCCCTGAAACCCAACGCCTGGTTCTTTATTACATCGATTTGGAGAACGGGAAAATCACAATTCCGGGGAATAAGACCTGGAGCAATGCTCCTCAGGTAGATGATGCGATCCTCGATCCTTTCACCCAAGACAGCTATCTCGACTTCAACAATGACCTGATCATCACGGCGCTTCAGGATCGCGTGACGTCCGAAGGTCACTACGAGATTCAGGCCAATGTTGAACCGATGACGAGCGCGGCCTTGGCTGGCCGAGGCGTCGCTTCATTTCACGGGGTCGTCTTGGATGCACGAGGGTTTAATCTCGCGGGACTTTGGGATCCTGCCAACAGCAAGATTGGCAGAGTTCCGATTCAGGACACATTACTTGATGGACTGCCGACCAGTAATATTGCCTCGGAATGGGGCTACCGCTACACCCTCGCTGGCGTCACGGCAGGCGTCATCCTCCTCTTGGTGCTCGCCATCCTTCTGGCGAGCCTGGCGATCAAGTACTTGCCTAAGATGAAGGTGAAGGGCTTGGATGTGCAGAAGACTGTCAGGATTCTTCGCTTGTCTCGGAAGTTGGCATCGTTCTTCATCGCCATCGGTATCGGCTTGATGGCCTACAGCCTCACTTCCCCGGCACTGTTCGATCCTACCGGATATAACAAGCTCTGGCCGTTCGGGAAGATCGCGTTCGCGGACAGCACCCAGTCGGAACCTCGCCCCGACCTCGACTTGCATGTGTACTGCCCCGACGGCCGCCACGTCGGCATGAACTACGTCACCGGCGAATACGACGTCCAGATCCAGGACGCCATCACAAACGGCGACAACCAGGGCGCCCCCGAGTGGATTCTCTTCCCGCCCGCCCCCGAGAACGCCCTCTGCCTCCACTCCGTCTCGGCCCACGACAACCGACTCTTCCTCGACGCCAACCCCGATCTCGCCTCGGTCCTCGGCAGCGCCACCGACTCATACGCCATATACGCCCGCTACATCGACCCCGCCAGCGGCATCTTCACCTCCGCCACCCTCGAGGACCAAGTCATCGCTCCCGGCGAGGTCATCCTCCACGCCGCCACCGGCACCACCGACATCTCGCTGCTCCCAGGCGTCACTGATACGGAAGCGCCTGTCACCATCGCCTCGGCCTCCGGCACCCGGGGCCTCGACGGGATGACGTACGTCTCCGACGTCACGGTGACGCTCTCCGCCTCCGACCTCGGCAGCGGCATCGCCTCCACCTCGTACTCTCTCGACGGCGGCGCCACGTACGTCCCGTATCCCGGACAGATCCTGCTCACCGTCGACGGCGTCCGCACCGTGACCTTCTTCTCCCTCGACGGCGCGGGCAACGCCGAAGCGCCCAAGAGCCTCGAGGTGGTGATCGACCGGACGCCGCCAGCCACCGCCTCCGTCACCTTCCAGCGCCACGCGGTCCAGAGCGGCTCCCAACCGGGCTCCACCAAGACCCCGATCGCTGACGCCATGGTCAAAGCCTTCTCCAAGGCGAGCGGCTCCTGCGCCTCCGGGGTCGGCTTCAACCCCCATGAATACGGCCAGATTCTCGACACCTGCGCCACTGACGGCTCCGGGGTGACCGACGCCTCCGGAAACGCCTCGGTCGGCCTCGCCCCCGGCAGCTACCTCCTCCTGGCCCGCGATCCCCAGACCCAGGTCGTCGCCGGCGTCTCGTCCGGGAACCTGGCGCTCGGAGAGATCGCCGACAAGTTCCTCCAGGTCATCGTCCGGGCCAACGGCACCTCGGTCCCCGGCAAGACGACCACCCACGTCGGCAGCCTCCTCCACGTCATCGAGCCTGAGTATATCGAGTGGAACCAATCTCAGGAGCTCTACCCCTTCGTCTTCGATGCCCCCGAAGGCAGCTGGGACATCACCGTCACCGTCTCTCCTCCGGAAGGCTTCACCGCCGACTACCCCTCGCTCTCGACCGACGTGACCAACGACTACAAGGCCCTGCAGTTCACCCTGACCGACATCGGCAGCTGCTGGGAGTGCGGCACGGACGTCGACATCGAAATCCGTCACCAGGGCCGCGTCATCCACCAACGCCGATCAATCCCAACCCCCATGACCGAGAGCTTCGTCCGCCGGAAAGGGCTCACCATATCGGAGATGGAGGCGAGAGGGGTGAGGGTGGTCAGGAAGAGGAATTAGTCACCAACCTAGTATGAAAACCGTTTCCAAGCTCGCGCTCGCGGCCGCTTCGCTCATGCTCGTCGGCCAAGGTTGCATCCAGATCACCGGCACGCCCGGCGCCAAGGGCACCGACGGCGGCGTCCTCCGCTCGGTCGACCGCGGCACCACGTGGCAGTCGAAGTCTTCGGTGGCGACGGTCGGCGCCGCGAAGAGTTTCGCGGGGAACGACGTCACGACGATCGCGTTCGACCCTTCCGATAAGAAGGCCGTCTATGCCGGCACCGAGGCGGGCCTGTTCTTCTCGTACGACGGCGGCGAATCGTGGCAGGGCGCATCGTCTCTCGGCGGCGTGGCCGTGACGGCCGTCGCCGTCAGCCCGTCGGAGAAGTGCGTCGTCTACGTCGGCACCGGCAACCGCGTCATGCGCACGCGCGACTGTTCGCGCACCTGGGAGAACGTCTACTTCGATCCGCGTCCCGACGCGCGCGTCACCAGCGTGAAGATCGACCGCCTCAACCCAGCGACGGTCTTCGCGGCTACCAACAAGGGAGATTTCCTGAAGAGTTCCGATGGCGGCGCGTCTTGGAGCCCGATCCACCGCTTCGACACGGAGGTACGCCAGGTCCTGATGGCGGCCGCCGATCCGCGCGTGATGTACGCCGCCACCAAAGGCAAGGGCCTCTGGAAGACGACGGACGGCGGCGCGGCCTGGACGGATCTCTCCGCCGGGATGGGCGAATTCGCCGGCGCGCTCGACAACATGATCCTCGCCGAGGACGCCGCGCGCGGCGACAGCCTCGTCATCGCCTCGAACTACGGGCTGCTCCGCACGATCGACGGCGGCGCGACCTTCCAGCCGCTCACCCTCTTGACGCCGTCCGGTTCGACGGTCATATACTCCCTTGCCGTCAGCCCGAAGGATTCCAGCTTCATCGCTTACGGCACCGTCAACACGCTCTACCGCTCGATCGACGGCGGCTCCAAGTGGACGACCACCAAGATGCCGACCACGCGGGCGGCTACGACGCTCCTGATCGACCCCGCGAACGACGCGACGATCTTCATGGGCACGACGCTTCTCAAGCAGAACTCCGGATTCTAAGATTCCAGCCGATATGCACACCGTCATCGACGAATTCCGTCCCGAATTCGAGCACGTCATCGAATTCCTCAAGTCCGACCTGTCCAGCCTGCGCACGGGCCGCGCCAACGCGGCGATGGTCGAGGATATTCCGGTCGAGGCCTATGGCAGCATGATGTCAGTCAAAGGCGTCGCCTCCGTCCTGGTCCCGGACGCCAAGACCATCATGATCGAGCCGTGGGACAAGGCGCTCACCAAGGAGATCGAGAAAGCCATCCGCCAGGCCCCCATCGGCGTGAACCCCGTCGTCGACGGCAGCCGCGTCCGCGTCACCATCCCGCCGCTGACGGAAGAGGGCCGGCGCGAACTGACCAAGATCGTCGGCAAGAAGGCCGAAGAGGCTCACATCGCCATGCGCGGCGTCCGCGAGCAGGCAAAGGACGAGATCGGCCGCATGGAGAAGGAGAAGGAGATCACCGAAGACGAGCGTTTCCGGCTCCAGGAAGCCCTCGAAGGCGCGGTCAAGCTCTGGAACGACAAGGTCCGTGAGATGGCCGCCGAGAAGGAGCAGGAAATCATGACCATTTGAGAGAACGCGACCTGGATACCCCCTCTTAAAATAAGAGGGGGATAGGGGGCGTTATGAACGAAAACCGCACTCTTGAAGGGTGCGGTTTCGTATGATAGCTTAGGTGAGTATGACTGACATGGACAAACTCCTTTCCCTCGCGAAACGGCGAGGTTTCGTCTTCCCCGGCTCCGATATCTACGGCGGCCTGGCCAATTCCTGGGATTACGGTCCGCTCGGCGCGGAACTCAAGAAGAACGTGAAGGACGCCTGGTGGGACCGTTTCGTCCGCCAGCGCGGCGACATGGTCGGCATCGATGCGGCGCTCATCATGAACCCGAAAGTCTGGGAGGCCTCCGGCCACCTGGCGAATTTCAGCGATCCGCTCACCGAGTGCACGGCCTGCCACACGCGCTATCGCGCCGACCAGATCGACATGAGCGCGGCGTGCGCCAACTGCGGCAAGAAGGGGACCTTCACCGAGCCGGCGCAGTTCAACATGATGCTGAAGACGTTCCTCGGCGCCAAGGAAGGCACGGAGGCCGTGGCGTACTTCCGCCCCGAGACGGCCCAGTCGATGTTCGCCGACTTCAAGCTCGTCCAGGAGACGAGCCGCAAGCGCCTGCCGTTCGGCATCGCTCAAGTCGGCAAGGCCTTCCGAAACGAGATCACTCCAGGAAACTTCATCTTCCGCACGCGCGAGTTCGAGCAGATGGAAGTCGAGTACTTCGTGCATCCCGACGACTGGGAGAAGCACTTCGAGGCGTGGCTCCAGGAGCTGAAGGGCTGGCTCGCGTTCTGCGGCGTCAAGGAAGAGAACCTGCACTACAACGAGATTTCCGAAGCGGACCGGGCCTTTTATTCGAAGCGCACCATCGACATCGAATATAAGTACCCGTTCGGCCTTAAGGAACTCTACGGACTGGCCTACCGCGGCGACTACGACCTCAAGCGGCACATGGAGAAGAGCGGCGCTGACTTGCGCTACACCGATCCCGTGACGAACGAGAAGTATCTGCCGCACGTCATCGAGCCGTCGCTCGGCGTCGACCGCACGGTGCTCGTCGTGATGCTTGAGGCGTATCACGAGGAACAGGCCCCGACTTCCGAAGAAGGCGAGAACGACCTGCGCGTCGTGATGCGCTTCCCGAAGGCCTTGGCGCCCTACAAGATCGCCGTGCTCCCGCTCTCCAAAAAGGAGGAGCTGGCCGTCCCGGCTGCTGAGCTGGCCGCGAGCCTCCGCAAGCGCTGGGCGACCGACTACGATGAGACCCAATCCATCGGCAAGCGCTATCGCCGCCAGGACGAGATCGGCACGCCGTACTGCATCACCTACGATTTCGATTCGCTGCAGGATCAGGCGGTCACCGTCCGCGACCGTGATACGATGAAGCAGGAACGCGTGAAGCTCTCCGAGCTGGAGGCGTATCTCGCGACCAACCTCGGCTTCTAGCATGTCCCTGTACCAGAAGACCACGCTCAAGAACGGCACGCGCGTCATCATGGTGCCGTCGCACGACACCCAGGCCTGCACGGTGCTGGTCCTCTTCGAGGTCGGCAGCCGCTACGAGAACGCCAAGCTCGTCGGCGCGTCGCACTTCGTCGAGCACATGATGTTCAAGGGCACCAAGCGCCGCCCGAACACGATGGACATCAGCCGCGACCTCGATTCCGTCGGCGCGGACTACAACGCCTTCACCGGCAAGGACTACACCGGCTACTACATCCGGCTCACCGCCGCCAAGACCGAGCTCGCCGTCGACATGCTCCACGACATGCTCTTCCATTCGACGTACGCGCATGAGGAATGCGAGCGCGAGCGCGAGGTCATCAAGGAGGAGATCAACATGTACGAGGACAACCCGATCATGCATGCCGAGGAGCTGCTCGAGGAGCTCGTCTACAAAGGTACTCTCGCGCGTCCCATCGCCGGCACCCACAAGACGATGGACGGCATCGGCCGAGCGTCGCTCCTGAAATACCGCGACGAGCACTACGTGCCATCGAACATGATCGTCGCCGTGGCCGGGAAGATCGGCCCGGAAGTTCCGGCGCTGCTCGAAGCGACCTTCGGCAAGGTCCGGGAACCCAAAAGTAAGCCCAGGCCCTTCGCGAAATCATCGCTCCGCCTGGGTGGGCCGCGTCTTGCGCTGAAATACAAGGAGACTGAACAGGTGCAGTTCACGCTCGGATTCCCGGGCTTCCCGTACGGCCACGATAAGATGGCGGCGCTTTCGGTCCTTTCTACGATCCTCGGCGGCGGCATGTCCAGCCGGCTCTTTACGGAGGTGCGCGAGCGCCGCGGGCTGGCCTATTCGGTCCGCGCGAGCTTGAGTCCGTACCAGGACGTCGGCAACTTCGCCGTCCAGGCAGGCCTCACCAAGGCCAAGATCGACGAAGGCATCACCGTCATCATGAAGGAGATCGGCAAGGCCGTGAAGCACGGCGTCACTGCCGAAGAACTGACGCGCGCCAAGGAATACATCAAAGGCAAGACCGTGCTCGGCCTCGAGGAATCGAGCGCGCTCGCGGAATTCTTCGCCAAGCAGGAATTGCTGCAACGCAAGATACTCACGCCCGAAGAGCGTCTCGCCAGGGTCGATGCCGTCACGCGCGAAGACGTGAAAGCCGTCGCGCGCCAGGTCTTCCGTACGAGCGGGCTCTCCGCCGCGCTGATCGGCCCATTCAAGGACAAGAAGCGCTTCATGAAGCTGTTGCACGTACCTTCCTGACCGCGATATGCGCAAGATCTTCTTCGCCAACTGGAAGATGTACCTGAGCGACGATGACGCCGTCGCGCTCGCCCGCGCCTACGACGAAGGCGCTGTTTCGGCGTCGGTCGACGTGGTCGTCGCCCCGGGCTTCACCTCGCTCGAACGCGTGGCGCGCGCGCTCGCGGCTTCCAAGGTCGCGCTCGGGGCCCAGGACGCGTTCTGGAAGGACGAAGGCGCCTTCACCGGCGAAGTCGCCCCGAAACAGCTCGCCGCGCTCGGCGTGAAATACGTCATCGTCGGACACTCCGAGCGCCGCGCGCTGGGCGAGACGGACGATCTCGTCGCCCGCAAGGCCGCGACCGTCGCGGCCGACGGCATGACGCCGGTCGTCTGCGTGGGAGAGCTCAAGGAGGAGCGCGAGGCCGGACGCCAGGACGAGATCGTCCGCGTCCAGCTCGAAACCGTCCTCAAGGCGCTTCCCCCCGGCGCGGCGTTCCTCGTGGCCTACGAGCCGCGCTGGGCCATCGGCACGGGCATCCCGTGCGAACCGTCCGACGTCGCCGCCATGCACGCCAAGATCCGCACGCTCGCCGGCGCCGACGCGCCGATCCTCTACGGCGGCTCGGTCGACCCCGAGAACTTCGCGTCGTACCTCGGCCTCCAGGATGTCGACGGCCTGCTGGTCGGCGGCGCCTCCGCGCGCCTCGCCGACGTCCGCGCTTTCTTCGAGGCGTTCTCTTCCTGATATGTGGAACGTCATCGGATTCGTCCTGCTCATTGCGGGCGTCGCCCTCATCTGGAGCGTCCTGGTGAAGAAGTTCCCCCAGCTCAAGCTCATCGATCTCTCGACCATGGCCAAGGAGCGCCATGCCGAGGTGAAGTCGCGCATCATGAAGGACCGCTTCGACCGTTCGCTCGGCGCCTTGGCAGGCAAGACCGCGACCGTCACCGCCAAGGCGTCCGGCCGAGTTAAGGGTCTTTACGAGCGAGCCTATGGATCGCTCAAGAGGATGGAGGCCAAGATGGACCACGGCGCGAAGTCTTCAGCCAAGTCCGCTCCGGCATCGGACGCCGCGGCGGATTTCGAGGACGCGCAGAGGGCACGCGCCGATGGACGCTACGATGATTCGGAGCGCATGTATATCGAGCTCCTCAAGCACGACGCCAAGCACGTCGACGCCTACCGCGGCCTCGCCGAGCTCTACATCGACCAGAAGCTCTACGACCAGGCCGCCGAAACGCTGGAGTTCCTCCTGCGCCTCACCGGCGACGACGATCGCGCCCTCGGACGGCTGGGCCAGGTCGAGGCGTCGCGCGGCAACTTTCAGGAAGCCGAAGCGCGCTATCTGCGTTCCATCGAACTCGCCGCCAACGCCACCAGCTACCGGGCTGATCTCGGCCGCGTCTATCTGGCGGCGGGGGAAGCCAGGAAAGCGCAGGAACAGTTCCGCACCGCCCTCCAGGCCGAACCTCACAACCCCAAGTACCTTGATTATTTCTTGGAGGCTAGTATACTCGTAGGCGACCCGGATTCGGCCCGGGAGGCTCTAGGCGCGCTTTCGGAGGTCAATCCCGAGAACGCCAAGCTCGCGGATTTCCGCGGCCGGATCGAAGCGATGCCCGAAAAAGCTTGAAAATTACCGACCGTTCCTGGCTTGTATCGATTCGCGAAGCGAATCGAAGAGGAGCGGCCGACAGGCGATAGGGAAGGCGGGCTCGGCCCGCCTGACCGGCAGCCTGTCGGGTAAGCGACGAGCCGACGTAGCTCAGTTGGTAGAGCACGTCCTTGGTAAGGACGAGGTCACCGGTTCAATCCCGGTCGTCGGCTCCACAAAAATCATCCTGCGCGACCGCGCAGGATACGCTAAAGGACCTGTTCCGCGCGACCGCGCGGAACCCCTTGAACCGCCATCAAGGCTGGGCCTGCCCAGCCGCGAAGGAGGAGCGAAGGACAGGCGATAGGGAGGACCGCGGAGCGAGTCCGACCGGCAGCCTGTCCGTAAGCGACGTCCGGGCAGTTACTCAAGCGGTCAACGAGGGGAGACTGTAAATCTCCTGGCCTTGTGCCTTCCAAGGTTCGAATCCTTGACTGCCCACCAGGCAAGATCCTTGATTCTCATCGAGAATCTTGCCGGGTATTGCGTGATACGAGTCTCATTTGGGGCACTCAATCGGTAAAATGCCGGCGTAGCTCAGCGGTAGAGCAGCGCTTTTGTAAAGCGAAGATCGTGGGTTCAAATCCCTCCGCCGGCTCCAAACGATTGAGCGACCATGAAGAAGAAAACGCAGGGCAGCTTCGGTGAGCTATTGGTGGCCTCAGCCTTCGTTCGCGACGGTTGGACCGTTTCATTTCCGTTCGGTGAAAATACCCGTTACGATCTCATTGCAGAGAGACGGGGCGTTTTCTTGAGAGTGCAGGTCAAGTGCGTCATGCCGAAGGGCGGCGCGCTTGAGGTGAATCTCAGGAGTTGCAACAACTGGTCCGTGCGCAGGTATACGGCACACGAGATCGATATGATCGCCGTCTGTGATGCGTCTAGCCGTAATGTGTATTTCTTGCCGAAGAAAGAGCTCAATCGCAGCTTCATCCATCTAAGGCTCGCTGCCGCCAAAAACGGTCAGAAAAAGTTCACGCGGAGAGCGGAAGACTACGCCGACATGCCCCTTGACGGGGTTGTGTCAGTCAAGTAAGCTCTTCACATTCCATTAAGCTCGACTTATGTCCCAGGACAACCTCATCAAGCTGGAGTGCACCGAATGCAAGCGGGTGAACTACCACTCCAAGAAGAACAAGAAGAAGCTCAAGGCCCGCCTTGAGATGAAGAAGCATTGCGAGTGGTGCAAGAAGCACACCTCGCACAAGGAGACGAAATAAGCTCCTGAGCCGCCCGCAATGGCGGCTTTGCCTTTTCCAGGCGATTTCGCTAGGCTCGTCACATGCGGAAAGAAGATACGCCTGCGTTCCTTTCTGACTTCCTCGCGCGCCGTTCCGCCCCGCTCCTGAACGCCTTCAGGAACTGGTCGCACGCGCACGCGCTCCTCCACGCCTCGTTCGCCCCGAAGGTGGACCACCTCAGCTACAAGTGCCGCGAGTTCCGCGAGTACGACGAGCTGCGCGGACGTTTCGAGGAATACGCGGAGGGGTGGAGCGGCTGCCGCTTCCTCCACCAGACGATCATTTCGGGACGCCGCGTGGCCGTCATCGGCCTGATCGACCCGATCCCGACGCCGTTAGGCGACCTGCGTCTGCTGGAACTCTCCGAGCCGAAGACGATGCGCGCCGAGCTGCAGGGCTTCGACCATATCGAGATCCATCCGACCGTCGGCACGGTCGATGACATGGCCGAGGCGTTGAACACCGTCCGGCATCGGACGCTCGCCTCGAGCCGCACGCGCTCGATTTTCGTGAAGAAGTCGCGTCCGCATCACGTCACCTGGGACGCCGCCATCGTCAGTTTCCTCTACGGCACGGACCACATCCTGCGCCTGACCGACGGTCCGCTGGTCGAGAAGATCGGCGTCGAGATGCGCTGAACGCCCTCCGCACGGGCGTTTTTTCTTTTCCTACGGGAGGCGTATGCTTGAAGCGTATGAAGGATGCCATCGTCGCGGCGGCGCGGATCGCGGCCTTCCTGGTCGTCGCCTTCTTTTTCTCCTACGGCCTGCCGCGCCGCGCCGGACCCAGCTCGGCCTCGAGCGTCTTTAACACGCTCCTGCTCTTCTCGTTCCTGGCTGGTTTCTTCATCAACCGCGCGCTCGAGCGCCGCAAGACGCTCCGTACGTCCGTCGAAACGGAACTTTCACGTCTCCGCCGCCTCTACAACTTCAGTGTTTCGGTCGACGACCGCGCCTGGGGCCGTGAGCTGCACGCACGGCTTCTGGCGTATCATCGCCGACTCTCCGTGAACCTTTTCTCGTACCGAGAAGGCCGGGACGAGTACCGCCTGGTCGCGCAATGGATTTACACCTTCGCGCCGGGCAGTGAGCGCGATCGCATCCTGTACCACGATCTGCTGTCGACCACGCGCGACATCGCGCTCGAACGCCGCCCGCTCGAACGCTCGCTCGAAGGCGGGCTGGCGGCGCAGAGCTGGGCGGTCATCCTGATGATCGCCGGATCGGTCGTCACGCTCGTCCTGCTCAACCGCGGCAATGGCATGACGGACTTCAGCGCGGGGCTGACGGCGGCCGGCATCCTGGCCGTGCTTGACCTCCTGCGGAGCACCGACCGCCTCTCGAAGGGGGAGATCGCCGCCTTGCAGGCGATGTATCGCGAGAACGTCCCCGAGGCGTGAGCGCGCCATATGAAAAACCGACCGCGATCGCGGTCGGTTTTTCATGGCAGGGGCGGTAGGAATCGAACCTACGACAAGGGTTTTGGAGACCCTTGTGATACCATTTCACCACGCCCCCGGGCGCGTCTGGCACGACGGCACGGTATCACGAAACGGGGTGCGTGGCAAGGTGCGCGGCGACGGTTGACCCGGCCGCGCGCGAGGTGTAGCGTGCGCTGCACATGCTCTTTTCAGGAGGATCCATGCATCGCGCTTTGCAAGCCCTGTTGTTCGCGCCCGACGTCGCGCTGTGGAGCGACATCATCCTCAAGCGCAGGACCGCCACGATCCGCGAAGGTCATCGGGACTATCGTCAGGGGCCGGTGATGCTCTGCTGTCACATCGCTTCGGCATGCGTGATGGCCGAGGTCGGCGAGGTCCTGCACTGTCGGCTCGACGAGGTCTCCGATCTCAAGCTCCGGCAGGCCGGCTACGAGTCCTGCGAGGAGCTGCTCGCCGGCATGCGCCGCTTCTATCCCAAGATCCAGCCCGGCGCCGGCGTCACCGTCATCGCCTTCTCGGACCTGAAGGGTACGCTCGTCGACACGGGCATGGTCGTGATGGCGCCGACGAATCGGGGCGACAATCCCCTCATCACGCGGCTGAACGGCCGCTGACCCGCGCTTTCCAGGAAGCGCGGTTTTTCGTACCCTGAAACGGTATGCGCATCGTCCCGTCGTTCGCCATCTCGATCCTCGTTGCCTTGCTCCTGGCGCTTCCGCTCAGGACCTTCCTTTCGGCGCGCGACGCGATGGCGCTCGCCGCCGAGGACGCTGCGGAGGCGCCCGTCGCGATCGTCTTCGGGGCGGGGCTCCGCCGCGACGGCACGCCATCGGACGTGCTGCGCGACCGCCTGTCCGTCGCCGCCGAGCTGTACCGGCTCGGCAAGGTCAAGCGCATCCTCGTCTCGGGCGACAATCGCTTCCAGGAGTACAACGAGCCGCAGGCGATGAACGAGGCGCTCGTCGCGGACTTCGGCGTCGCCCCCGGCGCCATCGCCATCGATTTCGCCGGACGCCGCACCTACGACACCTGCGCGCGGGCGCGTTCCATCTGGGGCATCGAGCGCGCCGTTCTCGTGAGCCAATCGTTCCATCTGCCGCGTGCCATCTGGACGTGCGAACGGCTGGGCATCAAGAGCGCCGGCGTTTCCGCCAGCCTGCAGTCCTACGTGAAGGAGACGTCCTTCATGCTTCGGGAGATTCCCGCCATCCTGCGCGCCTGGTGGGACGTCTACGTCCTGCCGCCGAAGTACGTGGAAGGGGAGTTCGAGACGGATCTTTCCTCGTGACGGCCATGTCTTGGCACGTCTACATCCTGAAATGCGCGGACGGCACGTTGTATGCGGGGGCGACGAACGACGTCGTGAGACGCGTCGTCGCGCATGACGCCGGCAAGGGCGCGAAATATACAAGAGGCCGCTGTCCGGTCGCGCTCGTCTGGAAGCGGCGCGTGAAGGATCGGAGCGCGGCGTTGAAGCTGGAAGCGCGCATCAAAAGGATGACGCGGGAAGAGAAGCTGACGCTCGTCGCTCCGGATTGACCGTGGCCGGGCATCATGGTATTCATGCCTGCGGAGGCCGTGATGTCCAAGACGATTCCGAACGTTCATTCCGCAGCCGAGTGCTGGAACCCGCATTATCACGAAGGCGACTTCAAGCCGAAGTCAGCCGTGATCTTCAAGCGTTGGTACATCCAGCAGTACCATGGTTCGGTCTTCACCGATCTGGAACGCTTCGCCGTCGCGCCGCTCTGCGTCTTCGGCAGCGGTACGATCTGCGAATACACGCGCGAAGCGTCCTCGCTGGGCGGCACCTACGCCGTCTGTCCGAAGTGCCGCGAGGTCATCATGTGCGGCTATCTCGACGACAAGGGGCTCAATCCGCGCGCGTGCCCTTGCGGCGCGAAACTGGCGTTCAACGACTATTTCCAGCCCGTGCGGCACCACGCGCCCTCCGGCACGCGCGTCGACCCCGCCAAGGATCCGGCCGTGACGGTCGCCGAACTCTGCGCCTACCAGGACGACGGCGTGCCGTCGTTCGCGGTCGCTTCCTGGATCGTCATCCTGGCGGCGAAGGACCTGCTCACGACCGGCGGGCACCTCGACTACGGACGTTTCGAAGTCCGGAGCTCCGGCGTCGAGAGTCCCGAGCTCCGCGACGCCTTCCAGCGCGAACGCTGGACCTGGCTCGATCCGACCACGCGCCGCTGGCACACGAAGCTGGGGGATCGCGGCAAGGTCATGCTCAAAGCCAGGGGCGTCGCGCCGACCGCGGCCGCGCGGAAGGAAATCGAACGCTTGCGCGGCCTGCTCGTCGACGAGAACGCCGTCCGGCTCAAGGCCGAGGCGCTCGCGGCGCTCGCCGTCATGCTCAACCGTTGACGCGCTTCCACAAAAGCGCGTTTTTTGTTTAGATGACGGCGGAATATGGATGTCAGACTCGAAGCCTCGTGGAAGGAACAATTGAAGGACGAATTCGAGAAACCATCCTTCAAGGCATTGGCGGAGTTCGTGCGCGGCGCGTACGTGTCGAAGACGGTCTATCCGCCGCCGAAGTGCGTCTTCAACGCGCTAGATGCGGTGGCCTTCGAGGACGTGCGCGTCGTCATCCTCGGACAGGATCCGTATCACGGCCCCGGTCAGGCGCACGGCCTGTGCTTCTCGGTGCCGGAAGGCGCGCCGAAGCCGCCGTCGCTCCAGAACATCTTCAAGGAAATCCATCAGGACCTCGGATTGCCGATTCCGGCGTCCGGAAACCTCGAGCACTGGGCGAGGCAGGGCGTGCTGCTCCTCAACGCGACGCTGACCGTCGAAGCGGGGAACGCCGGTTCGCATCAAGGCAAGGGCTGGGAGGAATTCACCGACGCCGTCATCCGGAAGCTTTCGGAGGGTCGCGAAGGACTCGTCTTCCTCCTCTGGGGCGCGTACGCGCAGAAGAAAGGCGCGCACATCGACCGCGCGAAGCACCTGGTGCTGACCGCTCCGCACCCGAGCCCGCTCTCGGCGCACAACGGCTTCTTCGGCTGCCGGCACTTCAGCAAGACGAACGCGTATCTCGTTTCCGATGGTCAGCCGCCCATCGTCTGGGTGAAAGACGCCCCTGACGAGATCGACGTGCGCGACGCTAACTGGTAAGATGTAAGCGATATGGGATTCCGCTGCGTCCTGCACGGCAGTTTCCGGAAGCATTACGCGGAGATCGTGCGCGCCAAGCGCGTGTTCGAGGCGGCCGGCATCGAGGTGCTTGCGCCCAAAGATGAGGAGATCGCGGCCGTCGTGGACGGTTTCGCGCTGTTCGAGAGCGAGAAAGGCGCCGACCCGCGGATGGTCGAGCTGCTGTATCTGCATCATCTCAAGCGGCTCGGCCACGACGGCTTCAGCTATTTCGTGAATCCCGAAGGCTACGTCGGCAAGAGCGCCTCGTATGAGCTCGGCATCGCGCAGGTCGCCAACGTGCCCTGCTTCTTCCTCGAGAAGATCGACGATCATCCGGCCTACGTCCATCGCAACGCCGTCTGGTCGCCGGAAAATCTCGCGACGCACGTCCTTGAAAAGGGGAGTTTGCCGGCGCCGTCCATCCATCCCGATGAGACGGCGATCCATCGTCTTTGGGAGGACCTGATGGTGCCAGGTTCGGTCGTCGCGACGGGCGGCATCATCGAGTACGACGACGGCCGATCCGCGCACGAGCGGGAAATCCTGTTGGTGAAGACGCACAAATGGGGCGGCCGCTGGTCGGTCGTCGGCGGCAAGGTGCGTCGCAACGAGCGCTTGCTCGACGCGCTGGTGCGCGAAGTGAAGGAGGAGACGGGACTGCTCGGACAGCCGGGCGCCCATCTCGCGACGTTCGACCAGATCCGGAATTCCGGCTACTATCAGGCGACCCAGCACGTCTTCGTCGACTTCGTCGTCCGCGCCGATTCGAAACGCGTGACGTTGAATGAGGAAGCGCAGGAACATCTTTGGGTTCCCGCGCGCGAAGCGCTCACGACGCTCGACATCGAGCCGAACGCGCGCCATATCGTCGAACTCTATGCCGCCCGCGCGGCTTGAAAGGACTATGCATCTTGAACTCAGCAAATCGGAACTTGAGCGGCTGCTCGAACTCGCGTATCTCGGCGAGGAGGTGCTGAACGGCCACGGGCCCGACGGCGAGCGCAGCGCCGAGCACGACGTCGCGCTCGACAAGCTGCACGACCTCGCCGAAGAGGATGGTTTGGGCTACCTCGTCGATCGCGGCGAGGACGGCGCGAGCAAGCCGTCGATGGCGCTCGAGACGCGCATGGAAGCGGCGGGGTGGCTTCAAGACTACGACGATTGCGTCTTTTGGGACGAGCTTGCGCTCCGCCTGGCCGAGCGCGACCTGCGCGAGGAGATCGGCGCGCATGCCTTCGATGCGCTGCCTGCGGCCGAACGCAAGGAACGCGTCGACGCCATCGCCGAAGCGTACGACAAGGAGTTCGACGACAAGGGCGTCGAACGCCTGCGCCTGCCTTCCGGCAAGCGCGCCCCTTCGCGCCGCACGCGCGACGTGCTGACCGAACGCCTCAAGAAGCTTTTCAAGGACAGCAGATGAAACTCATCGAGTTCGTGGGGATGCCGAGGAGCGGCAAGTCCACGCAGGCCGAACTTCTTCGGAAGGCGCTCGAAGCGCGCGGCGTGGCCGCGATCCTTTCGGGCGACCGCGAGCGCATGGCCCAGCTGTCGGTGCCGCCGCAGGAATCCCTGGCTTTCGCGCTGGCGCTCTACGGGCAGCTGCTCGACGTCTATTATCGCTACAAGGACCAGGCCGAGTACCTGATCGTCGATCGCGGCTGGAGCGACGCGGCCGTCTGGGCCGACGTCTACCGCGAACTGAAGACCGTCACCGAATCCGAGGCGGCCGCGCTGGCCGAGGCCTTCGGACGCTTCGCGCGGCTGTCTACGGCGGTGATCTCGATGAACGTATCAGCGGAGATATCGCTCGAGCGGCACCGCGCCACGCTGCACGAGGAAGTCGACGCGGTCGCCATGAATCCGGAGTGGCTCGCCTCCCTCGCCAAGGCCTATGCCGGTCGAAAAGGCGGATTCACCAATCCCCTCGACGTGGACGGCACGCTGCCTCCCGAGGAAGCGCACGCGCGCATCATGGGATTTCTTGAAGCCACCGGATCCATCTGATACGAAAAACGGCGGGATGACCGCCGTTTAGGTTTTCAGGATTTTTTCGCTGCCAGCGCCAGGAACATCGGGATCTCCATGCGCGATGCGTTCTCGGCTTTCGCCTTCGGGCCGGAGTCGCTCGTCTTGTGCGAAGTCCATTCCTCAAGGTCGACGACGGAGAAGCCGTGTTTGGCGAGCGCTTTCACGTAGGCCTGGAGCGGTCGGTGGAATGAGTGCGTGACGATGTCGGGTGCGGCGCCGGGGTGCGCCTGCACGGGGACGTCGTAGGTGCCGAGGTACTTGTCGACGCGCCGGTACTGCAGCTTGCGGTTCTCGTCCCAACCCCAGCCGCTCTGCCGCAGCTGGCGGAAGGACGGATGGTTCATCACGATGACGAACCTCGACCCCGGTTTGAGGACCTTCGCCGTATCGGCGAAGACCGGCCCGATCTCGTCGATGTTCTGGATGGCGAGGAGGCAGCTCGCGCCGTCGAAGCTCGCCGCGGGATATTTGGCGGCGAACTTCCGCGCGTCGGCGACGGCGTACTCCGCGCCCTGCGGCGCGCGTCGTTTGGCGCGTTCGATGAGCGACGGCGAGGCATCGAACCCGGCGACCTTCACGCCCGGCTTCCGCGCGATCAGGCGCGTGAAGGCACCCTCGCCGCAGGCGATGTCGAGATAGCGCTTGCCGGAAGCGGGGGAGAGCAGCCTCTCGGCGCCCGGAAGCACCACCGCGTCCTGTACGGTGTCCTCCTTATCCACGTGCTTGCCGTACCAGCGGGCCACGCCTTCCCAGCTGGTCTTCGGACCGGCGCGCCGCGGGTCTTTCCTGAAGGACCTCTTTCCATTCATATGGAAGGAGCGTAGCATGCGGCTCAGGTCTTTTTCAAAGGTGCCGACATGAAAAGCGAAAGCGGACTCTGGTTCGTCGTGAAGAACTATCCTGGCATCGTGCGGGAAGGCCTGCGCCTCACCACTGACGCCCCGACCCTGCCGGAGATCCGCGTCGATCCCGACGGCGCCCGCAAGCGCGAGGCGCGGATCCGGTTCCGGCGGCCGATGCACATCGGGACGGCGCCGGAGGAACAGACGCTCGCGCCCGACCCGTATCGGACGCCGGCGATGTCAGCGATCCGGACGATCCATCTGCAGTGGCTCGATACGAGCTACGATCCGGTCTGGCGCGACACGGACGTCGAGATCGATCTCGCGAAATCAGCCGTGCGGGCCGAGAGCTGGCTGCTGGGCAACGGGCATACGGGGTCGGGCGCGATCGGCGTCGCCATTTTCGCCGCGCCGGCGCTCATCGCCCTCTCGCCGTACATCGTCGCGAAGAACGCCCAGTGGAGATCGCGCGAGCGCAAGGAAGGAATGTCGCGGCACGCCATCGTCCTCATGCGGCGGCTGAGCGGCCAGCTCGATCCGGAGACGGAAGAACTGCTTCGGACGGCGCTTCAGAACGACTGGAAGCGTCATCGTAAGCTGTCGCGCGCCGTCTCATTCGATGAGGCCTGCGCCGTCCTGGACGCCTGCGACCTCACGGAGCGGCATATGACTGACGGTGCCATCAAGCCGGGCCGCGTCTTGCGCGAGTTCCTCTGGCGCGATGACGACGGTGACCTTGTCGGTCACATCCAGTTCGTCGGCGAAAGCGTGCATTTCGCGCGCATCCTCGGCTCCGTGTTCGATGGCAACGAGGCCGGTGCCCTGACGCTCTGCGCCCGTACCCACGCTGTCATCGATCTCGACGACCGCGAATCCATCCCCTGAAGCTGCAAGCGGAAGGGGATTTTTTCATTGACAAGAACCGGTTTTCGGAGTAGACCTTCGCTGGGAGGAGATCCATGCTCAAGTCCTTTTTAAGCTTGATTCCGCTCGTATTCGCCCTCGCGGCCTGCGGTTCGGACGATTCCAAAAGCGTCCCTGCCGAGAAGCCCAAGGTCGAAGCCTCGCCGCCGCGGACCGTTCGCGTGCTGGTCGTGCCGTTCCAGGACCGCAATTCCCATGACGAGACGGCCTACGTCTCGATAGGGCTCGCGGTTTTCGCTACGGCGCGCTTCGAGGAGCTATCGCGCTCGCTCGATCCCGCCAAGGGCCTGAAGGTCGAGGCGGTCGTCGGACCGCACGCCTATCCGGCGGAAGCCGCGCGGCTTCGCGCCGAGCGACGCGCAGCGGTCGACGCCGCCGCGGTCCATGCGGAAGCGAAGCGCGCCGGAGCGACCCATGTCCTGACCGGCAGCTACGGCGGCCGCGTCGAGGAGTGGTCGCTGGCCGTCGAGCTGTACGAGGTTGGTCCGGACGCGCTGATCGCGGTCGGCACGCGCGAGGAGACGCGGAAGATATTCGCGTGGTCCAAGGACGTGCCCAAGCCTGAGCGCGCCGGCGTCCAATCGCCGGCCATTCATGCCATGTTCGGCACGCTCGCGGCGTCCGTGTTCGCCGAGGGCGGCATTGTCCTTCCGGACGAGGCCGTCAAGGCTCTCTCCACTCCGCAGACGCCGGACATCGTCGCGTTCATCCGCCTCTCAGAGGCATACCGCGAACTGCTGCTCAGCCACGGATCGGGGTCCGAGTCGGACTCCGACGAGGAGGGGATGAAGATCGCTCTCAAGAAAGCCGAATCCGCCGTCCGCATCTATCCCGACTATCAGATCGGCCTCAGGCTCTATGCCTGGCTGCTCTGGCAGCGAGGCATGGCCATCGCGGCGCGCAAGCAGTTCGGCGAAGCCCTCGCCCGCGATCCCGGCGACGTCCGCGCGCTCGTCGCGCTCGGCCGCGTCGAGATAGCCGAAGGGCAGTACGACGCGGGGCGCTCAGCGCTCAGCGCCGCCGTCGCGCTTCGGCCCGACGACGCCGTCATCCACTTCTGGCTCGGAGAAGCGCACGCGAAACTCGGCGATGTCGCCGAGGCCATCGCGCGCTACGAACGCAGTCGCGAGCTGGATCCGGCGAAGTTCGACGCTCATCGGGCGCTGGCCGGACTATACGCCGGACAGCGCCGCTACGCGGACGCCGCCAAGGAACTCGCCGTCGTCGTCGACGGCGAACCCGATGACATCGACGCCGTCTTCCTTCTCGCCGCCTGCCTCCGGGCCGCCGGCAAGGAAGAAGCCGCGATCGACGCATATGCCATGGCCGAACCTCGTTTCAAGACGGAGCCGCGCCTGCGTAAGTTCCGCGCCGACCTCCTGCTCGGACTCGGCCGCAAGGACGATGCCGCGCAGGCCTACGCGGAAGCGAAGGCGCTCGCGCCGAAGGACGCCCGCTGGAGCGGACAGGAGATCGTCTTCGGTCTCGCTCTCGTGTCGAGCGTCCGCGCCGTCGGTACCGGCCGCGACGACATGGAACGTCTCCGCGCGGAATTCCAGCTCGCCGTCAGCGACGGCGTCTGGGACCTTTCGTGGAACAAGAAGGCCGCCTGCGAGCCGGGACGTGCCGGATCGGCCTACCTGCTCGCCCGGGAGAATGGCCGGGCATACGCCGCTTACGGCGCCGATCTGCAGCAGGGCGTCCGTGTCCTGCGCGCCTCGCTCAAGAACGGCGAAGGCGAGGCGTTGACGCCGGACGAGCTCGCGCTCGCGGAAGATCTCCTGCGCTATGAAGGCATCGCGCTCCGGGACCTGCGCGAGATGCGGACGGGATACGAGGAACTGAAGCCGTTGCTCGCGAAGCATGGCTGCAGCGTCTCTCCTTCCGAGACGCCCGTCGCCTCGATCGACGCTATCAGGGAACGCAACCTGAAGCGCGTCGTGACCATGCCGGAGCCGAAGCCCAGGGACATGTCCGGCATATCGCCGGTCGTTCCGACGGACGCCCGCCGCGTCGTGAAGTTCTCGATAGAGAACAATGGGCGCCGCGACTACGTGCTCGTGCTTGACGGCAAGCCGTTCGAGCCGACGATCGAGCCCGGCAAGCTCCAGACCTACGCCACGACGCTCGGCGACCATGCCTTTTGCCTTCCCACCAAGGAGCGCGCGGAAGAATGCGGCAAGCTGGGCACGCCATTGCGGAATACCTGGTTCCACGAAGGTTTGAACATCGTCATCCAGCATGATCTCTGACCCTGCACCATACCGTGCAGGGTCTTTTCATTGACAAAAAGGCCGGTTTGGCGTATACCGATGGTGTTTTCAGATCCACAAGGACCCTGAAAAACAAGGTCTTTGCACAATTTCGACGGGGGAAGCGAACATCATGAAGAAGCTCAAAAGGTTCGTCGAAGAGACGTCGCTCGCCATCCGGGTACTCATCCTATGGGTCCTGGTCGCATCAATGCTCACGGCGACCTTCTCGGTCGCCAGCAACCTCGGCGCGGGATTCTTCCTGGCCGGCGCGCTCGCGACCGCTTCGGTGCCCGCCGTTTTGGCGTGCTGGAGGATCTATCGGCTCGCGGCCTGGCTCGTCGCCAGCGCGTCCCGCTTCCTATGGAAGTTCCGCGCTTTCCGCGCGCTGGCCTGGTCGGCTGGCGTCACCGCCAGCGGCGCGCTCGCGTACGCGAACGTCAAGTGGTCGGGCGATTACGCCTGGCTTGGACTCGCCTGCGAAGCGGTCGGGGCCGCGGCGCTCGCCGCGGCGCTCAGTGTCGCTGGCGCCTCATTCAAGACGGAGGAGTTCCTGCTGCGACAGCGCATGCGGATGCCTCCGGAATGGAACCGGCCCATAGCATGGGTCCGCGCGTCAGCCTGGATCGCCGGCGTCGCGTTCATCGACCTGTGGCTCTATGCCGCGGTCGAGAAGTGGCTCGGCGGCAACTGGATCTCCGCGCCGTGGGGCTTTCTCGATGACGTGCGCATCCCGCTCGCCTGTATCGCTCCGACGGTCTTCACCGTCGCCGCGATCTTGGCCGGCCAGCCGTACCTGCGCCGCGCCCCGCCCCGCTGGATCTTCACGGTCACGAGGCCGTCGACGGCGCGCCAGGAACAGTCCCGCCGGATCTTCCAGCGGAAGCCGTTCTACAGCGTGGAACGCGTGCGCAAGACGATCACGGTCGTCCTTCCGGACGGCCGCCAGGCCGAAGCGGGGGAGCGCTTCACGTTCACGCGGACATTCTGGACCGGCCTCGCCTCCGTCACGATGATCTCCGTCGCCGCGCTTTCGGGCATGGCCGAGGATTTCATCGCCGGCAAGACCCAGGATCTCTCCGGCGTGTCCGCTTACCAGCCGGTCGTCTCGACGGTCGCCCTAGACCGCAAAGGACGCCGGATGTGCGCGTTCACGCTCGAGAACCGCATCTACGTCCCGCTGTCCGAAATCCCCGTGCACGTCCGCGACGCCTTCATCGGCGCCGAGGACCAGCGGTTCTGGGAACACGACGGCGTCGACCCTATCGGCATCGCGCGCGCGGCGAAGTCCAACTTCACCGACGGCACGAGCCAGGGGGCGTCGACCCTCGACCAGCAGATGATCAAGCAGATCATCCTGAAAGACTCGAGCAAGAGCTACGAACGCAAGATCTCCGAGATCCTGCTGGCCGTGCGGCTCGAGAAGCAGATGGCCGCCAAGTATGGGCGGCGCGGGGCGAAGGAACAGATCCTCGAGGTCTACCTGAACCACGTCTACCTCGGCAAAGGTCTCTACGGCGTCGAAGCGGCCTCGCAAGGCTACTTCGGCAAAAGCGCCAAGGACCTTTCGCTGGCGGAAGCCGCCATCCTGGCGGGCCTTCCGAAGGCGCCCGCCATCGATTCTCCGGACGGACACTTCGATCGCGCCAAGATGCGGCAGCGCTACGTGCTCGGACGCATGTGGGAACTCGGTTCCATCACGCGCGTCGATCACGACGCCGCCGTCGCCGAAGATATCGTCATCATCCGCCAGTCACATCAGCTGAACGCGACGGCCGCTCCGTACGCCTGCGAGGAAGTCCGGCGCTTTGCCGAGAAGACTTACGGCTATGACGCGGTCTATAAGCGCGGGCTGCTGATCCGCACGACCTTCGACCTGGACCTCCAGGAGAAGGCGCAGGCGGCCGTCCGCTACGGCTTACTCGATCTCGAACGGCGTCTCGGCTTCGCCGGCCCGGAAGGGCGCGACGAAGCGGCGGGCGACCGCTGCGATCCTCCCGCCGAATGGGTGGCCGACAACGCCATCGAACCCAACGCCCGCGTCGTCGCGCGCGATAAGGGATCTCTCACGCTCTGCGTCCGCGGCAACCGCTTCCAGCTCGACCCGGACGACGTCAAACGCGTCGGGAGCTGGGAAAGCGCCAAGCCGGGGCGTTCGGTCCGCATCGGAGACTTCATGACCGTGCGCGTCGAGACCCGCAAGGACGACGAAGGCCGGGACGCGCGCTACGCGCTGACTGCCAGGCGCACCGGCGGACCGGACGCAAAGGGCGACGCTCAGCACCAGGCCCTGCAAGCCGGGCTCGTGGCCATCGAACCGTCGACCGGCGAGATCGTCGCCATCGTCGGCGGCTACGACTGGAGCGAGATCCAGTTCGACATCGCCACGCAGTCGCGCCGCCAGACCGGCTCGTCGATCAAGCCCTACATCTACCTCTCGGCCCTGATGAAGGGCGAGACGGTGGTCTCGAGGGTCGACGATAAGCCGGTCTGCATCCAGACGGCCTCCGGCCTCTGGTGCCCGACGAACTACGACAACCACAAGCCGGGCTTCCGCGCCTACTACGGCAACGTCGATCTCATGACGGCGCTGGCGAAGTCGCTGAACTCGGTCTCCGTCCGACTTCTCGTCGAAGTCGGCCTCGACCAGGCCCTCGGCACGATCCGCGCGCTCGGGGTCAAGTCGAAGATCGAACGCGTCTTCCCGATCGCGGTCGGCTCTCCGGAGCTCACGCTCCTCGAGCACACCGCCGGGTACGCCGCGATCCTCGCCAACGGAAAGGCGCTGCCGGTCCAGCACTCCAGCGGCGCCCCGGGGCTCTTCGTCACCAAGGTAAGCGAACGCCGCCGCCGTCCGGACGGCACGATCGAGGAGAACGTCCTGTACGAGTCCAAGGTCCAGCCGTCGTGGCAGGCCGTCCCATCGGGGGACGCCTACGCCATGACGCACCTGATGAAGGGCGTCGTCGAGTTCGGCACCGGCACGCGCGCCAAACGCCTGCGCCGTCCGGTCGCCGGCAAGACCGGCACGACCAACAGCTTCCGCGACGTCTGGTTCATGGGCGGCACGGCCGACCTGGCCGTGGGCGTCTGGGTCGGGCGCATGACTCCGGATCCGATCGCCAAGGAAGCCACCGGCGGCTCCGTCGCCCTGCCCATCTGGGAGGGATTCATGGAAGCGGCGTATCCGGTCACGGATGCCGCACCGGCGCGCGACTTTCCGATTCCGGACGACGTCACGCTCGTCGATCAAGGCGAGCGGCGCGAGGGGACTCCTGTCCTCCTCCCGTTCCAGCGCGGCAAGATGCCCGACGCCTACCTCACCGCTCCCTCAGCCGACTTCGGCGCAGGAGCCTTCGACTGACCTCCCAGCCTCGCTGGGGGGTCTTTTTTCATGCATGGGATTGACATCCGCAGGCCGACTTCTGTAGTGCTCACGCGATACGACGTTGAATCTTCACGATCGTGAACAAATGACGCGCTTGATTCAAAGCTTGGGCAAGGCCGGCCGCCGGACTTTAGACGTGTTGTCGACTGTCGCCGATGGCATGCTGTATTTCGAGCTGAACGGGAAATACCGCAAGGCGTTCCTGCGCGACGGGCTCGCCGGCATGCGGCGCGTGGCGGAGTACGATGAGAAGGCGGCGCTGCGTCAGCGCTATGTCGAACTTCGACGCCGCAAATTGTTGGTCGAGCGGAGGATCGGGAAAAGGATTGTCGCGATGCTGACGGATCGCGGCCACGAATCGTTCCTGAAGCTTCAGGTCCGCGCGGCGAAACGTCGGGAAGACGGCGGGCGGACATATGTCATGTACGACATTCCGGAGCGGCATCGAACGGCACGTGATGCGGTGCGTACTTGGCTGAAGATGGCCGGATTCAGACTCCATCAGCGGAGCGTCTGGGTGACGGAACGAGACGTCGCGGCGTTGCTGAAGAGATGGGTTTCACGGCGGCGACTCGGAGCTTGGATTCAGATCGTAGAAACATGACGTCAAAAGTTCACGATCGTGAAGTTTTGACGTGTTGAGCGAGGAGGGCGCGGGGCTGGGGCGCGGCAGGCCAAACAGTCAAGAATACTTGACAAAACTGCATATTTATGCTTATGTGTGCATCACAGTCAGTACCTTTCACGGCAAGCCTGGGGTCTCGCATAGTGCGGGATGAGGGGCAAGCCAAACGCAAGGAGAATGCACATGGCGAAGCGAAACGTGTCCGAGATCGAGACGGGTGTCGGTTATTTCATGGGATTCGCGACTGGTTTGATGGATGTGGTCCGTGAGAAGGCGGTGCCCTTCGCGGCCATCTATCGGCTCGTGACTGCGGGCGGCAGGACGACGCTCGGCAAGATCGCCGACCTGGCCTACGCAGACTGGCTCGCGGAGCAGTCGAAGCCGGTCCAACAGACTGGCGACCACCGCTATCGCGGCATGCCGTCCGAGCCGCTCCCGCTCGACCACTACCGCGTCACAATCACCTACGCCCCGCTCCCGCCCATGCGCCAGCTCGAGGAGGAGTTCTCCAAGGGCGGCGTCTCCAGTCTCTTCGACGGACGCGAGTGGAAGAAGCACGCCTCCTGCGTCGACATGGATGAAACCCCCGGCGAGAAAGTCTTCCTCACGAAGGACTTCGGACGCTCGATGGATGACGAGGAGGCGATCGCCTGGGGTCAGAAGAACGGCTACCGTCCGGCGACTCACAAGGAGGCCTACGAGTTCGCCAAGGCCCACCCCGAGCTGCAGCTGCAGTTCTGGATCGTCGCCTGCGGCTCGTCCGCGCTGGGCGACGTCGGCCTCCGCTACGTCGCGGTGCTGTGCGCCGATGACGGCAGGCGCCTCCTCGACGGCTTCCCGGTCGACGGCAGGTGGATTGCGAGCCGCCGGTTCCTGTTCGTTCGCAAGTAGCCCTTGATCCCTTGGACACTTAGCTCTCGAGTGTCCTTGGACCCTTCCCCGCGTGAGACGTCGTCTCACGCGGGTTTTAACGAACACTCGATGTCCGAAACTCTCCAGGCATATCTGGGACTCCTGAAACATGGGAATACCTGGAGATTACAGCGTGAGGTTGAAAATATCTCTTGGCTTTGCGGATGTACTGGACTCCAGCGAATGCTGGAATGATAAAAACGGGCGCCAGCATTGACAAAACCGCGTTTTTTCGGTATCCTGCGACGTGGCCTTTTGATCTCAACCCCCGACCAAGGAGCCTATCGTGCAACTCAATCGCACCAGTCCTGTCCCGTATCTGCTAGCCTTCATCGGCCTCGCGGCCTGCGTGGCGTTCGGGCAGATCGAGCGTCATCCTGCGAAGTCCGCGCCTCCCGCTGTCGTCAAACCCCAAGCCAAGAAAGGTCTCGTCGTCCCCAAGCCGCCCGTGGCCGCCGGGACGTCGGTATCGAAGGCCGCCGGTCCCGCGCGCGTCATCCTCGTCACCGTCGACGGATGGCACGTCCGCCTGGCCGACCGCATGCCGGTCTGGAAGGAGATGGCTTCGGAAGGCGCCTGGACTTTCGTCGCCGAAGTTCCGAAAGGCGCCACGACGTCTATCTCCCACGCGGAGCTCTACACTGGAGCCGAGCCGAAGGTGAACGGCGTCACGGGTGAGCCGACCAAGTCGGAGAGGACCGGCGACGACCCGCATGTCCACGGAGTCAAGTTCCGCTGGAAGCCGCTCAAGGTCTCCCACACGCTTTTCACGGCTGTCGAAAGCGCTGGTTACAAGGCCGTCGCCGCCGTCCAGAAGGGCAAGCTCGTCGGCATGCTCCGTCCCGACGGCGACGAGACCGGCGTACGCGTCCGCGGCGACAAAATCCTCATTCAGACGGCCTGTGATGCCGTGAGGGACGACGCCGCGCGCCTCGTCATCCTGCACTTCAAGATGACCGACGACGCGGGGCATCGCCATGGCTGGCTCTCCGAGGAGCAGTATGTCGAAGCCGAGAAAATCGGCCGACACCTCGAGACCATCCGGAAATGCATGTCGGATGCGGAAGCGGCGGGCGGCGTCCCTACGACGCTAATCGTCACATCCGACCACGGCGGCACGCCCGGCAAGGGACATGGCTATGACACGCCTGACGACCGCCTGGTCCCCTGGGTCGCCGTCGGTCCCGGCATCAAGCCTGGCCACGAGATCCGAGCCTCGATCCGGCTCGCCGACACCGCGCCCACGATCCTTCGCCTCCTCGGCATCCCAGCCTCCTCGATCCCTACGCTCACAGGCGTGAGCGTCGACGAGATCTTCGTCCGGCCGTAGCGCATGCCTAGCGCTCCGGCCGGTTTTTCTTTTTGTGATATACTTCAGGCGTACGCATTCAGGAGGAGATATGCTCATTCCGGGAAGACAACGCGCCGGATTCGTCTTGATGCTGATAGGCATCGCGGCTTTGTTGGTCTCGGGCGGCGCATGGGCGCTGTTCGCTGGCTACGGTTTCGTGCTGTTCGACGCGGCGACCGGCGCGGCCTCCGACGTCCGCCACCTGAACGACCTGTTCTTCCTGCAGAACGCCACCTGGCTGCTTTCGGCCATCGTCGCCTTCTTCCTGTGCGTCGCGCTCGTCGTCCTCCATGCCACCGAGCGGCGCCGCGAACGCAACGTCGCCGAGATCGTCGCCTCCCTCAGGGACTACGCGGCCGGTGATTGGAGCCGCTCGCCCCATATCCACGACGGCGACGTCGATGACGTCATCGCGAAAGCCGTCCTTGCGCTGGCGAAATCCGAGCGCGCCAAGTCCGCGGCCTCGGCCGCGCCGCTTTCCGAGATCGAGGAGGTGAAGACGCGCTTCCTGGAGATCATCTCGCACCAGCTGCGCACGCCGCTGACAGCCGTGCGCTGGAACATCGAGAGCCTCTTGCGCGGCGAGGTCGGAGAGCTCACCAGGCGGCAGGAAGAGGTCCTGCGTATCACCGACAAGAACTATCAGAACATCCTGGTGATGATTTCCGACTGGGTCGAAGCGCTGGAGGTCGAACGCGGGCTCCTGCACCTCAATCCGGAGCCGGTCGACGTCGACGCGTTCATCGCCGCGCTCGCGCTCGAATTCAAGAGCCAGGCCAAGCTCAAGAAGCTCTCGTTCCGCGCGTCCGTCGTCAGGGACATGCCGATGGTCTATGCCGACAAGCTCAAGCTGCACTACGTCTTCAGCAAGTTCCTGCACAACGCCATGAGCTATACGCATGAGGGCGGACGCGTCGAGTTGCGCGCTATGCGCGACGGCGACTACGCGCGCTTCGAAGTTCAGGATTCAGGCGTCGGAATCCCGCCGGACGAGCAGCGCGAGATATTCCAGAAGTTCTTCCGCGCCTCCAACGCCAACCTGATGCAGCCGAACGCTTCCGGCGTCGGGCTGTTCGTCACGAAGACCTTCGTCGAGGCGCATGGCGGCACCGTCGGCTTCTCGTCGGTCGAGGGCCGAGGCACCGTCTTTCACTTCACGCTGCCGGTTTCTGAAACTCCGAAAGCGAAAAAAAATGCCGCAGACCCAAGACCTCGACGAGCTCGAAAACCTGCTGTTCCTGGCCGAAGCGGGCGGCGACGTGCCTGAGGCGGACCTGCACGGACTGCGCTGGGACGCCGCCAGCGCGGCGGCCGAGGCGCTCATCCAGCGCGCGTTCGTGAGCGGGGAGCGCTCCGTTCGCGTGGTGCACGGCAAAGGAGAAGGCAAGCTCCGCGACTCCCTACATCGCTGGCTGGAAGGACACAGGCTGGTCGCGGGCTTCCGCGACGCTTCGAAGGGAGGCGCGACGCTCGTCGCGCTGCATCACAGATGATCCATCCGCCATGACTGAACAGCATTTCCGCAAAGCCTGGGTCGTGACCGTCGACATGGGCTATGGCCACGAGCGCGCCTCGCACGCGCTCACTGATCTGGCGTACGCCGACGTCATCGTCGCGAACAACTATCCCGGCATTCCCGACGCCGACAAGAAACTCTGGCGGCAGAGCCGCACGCTCTATGAGGCGTTCTCGCGTTTCAAGTCGTTTCCGATCCTCGGGGAGCTGGCCTGGAACGTCTTCGACGGATTCCAGGAAATCAAGTCTTTCTATCCGCGCCGCGACCTTTCCGCGCCGAGCCTGCAGCTGCTCCAGCTCTACTATCTGATCGAACGGAAGGGCCTCGGCCGCGACCTCGTCGAGACGCTGCGCAACAAGCGGAAGCTGCCGCTGGTCTGCACGTTCTTCCTGCCGGCCTTCGCCGCGGAATACTTCGATTACCCCGAGGACATCTATCTCGTCACGACCGACGCCGACGTCAGCCGCGCTTGGGTCGCCAAGGATCCCAAGCGCAGCCGCATCAAATACTTCGCCTCCAACGGCCGCGTCGTCGAGCGCCTCAAGCTTTATGGCGTGCGCCCGGAGAACATCTACCTGACAGGCTTCCCGCTCTCGAAGGACCTGATCGGCGGCCCGACGGCCGAGACCATCAAGGAAGACCTGGGAGAGCGCATCTGTCACCTCGATCCGAACGGCATCTTCTATTCCAAGTACGAGGACACGTTGAAGGAAGCCATCGGAGTCTCGAACTGCAAGCGCGAGCCCACGCATCCGCTCACGCTGACCTTCGCGGTCGGCGGCGCCGGCGCCCAGCGCGATCTCGGCCTGACGATCGCGGAGAGCCTGCGCGAGAAGATCCGCCGCGGCAACGTCATCCTGAACCTGGTGGCCGGCACCAATAAGGACGTGGCGTCGTATTACAAGAAGCGCGTCATAGACCTCGGACTCGGCTCGGAGCTCGGCGAAGGACTGCGCATCCAGTATTACGCCGACCGCCCGACCTACTTCAAGAAATTCGACCAGCTCATCCGCCGTTCCGACATCCTCTGGACCAAGCCCAGCGAGCTGTCCTTCTATACCGGCGTCGGCCTGCCCATCATCGCCGCGCCGCCGATCGGTTCACAGGAGAAGTTCAACGAGCACTGGCTGCGCACGCTCGGGGGCGGGACCCCGCAGCTCGATCCCCGGTATACCGACGAATGGCTGTTCGACTGGGTCGAGTCCGGCGGCCTCGCGCGCATGGCCTGGAACGGCTTCATCGAAGCGCCGACGCACGGCGCCTATCGCATCGAGGAGATCATCACGGGCCTGACGGTCAAGCTCGAGAAACTCCCGATGATCGTCTGACATGCGCCGTCGCCGCGTCGTCATCACGATCGCGATCGGCCTCGTGGCGCTGGCGAGCCTGGTTTCGTGGTACCTCGCCTCCGTCCCGCGCCGCGCCGCGCCGCCCAGCCTCGGCGTGACGTTTTCGACGAAATACGCGAAGGAACTCGGCCTCGATTGGAAGGAGGCGTACCTCGCGACGCTCGACGACCTCGGCGTCCGCCATCTTCGCATCCCGGTGTACTGGGACGAGGCGGAACCTGAGCGCGGGCGCTATGAGTGGGGGGAAGTCGAGTGGATGCTCGACGAGGCGGGAGAACGCGGCGCGGAGGTCATCCTGGCCGTCGGCCGCAAGACGCCGCGCTGGCCCGAGTGCCACGTCCCCGGCTGGGCCGCGAAGCTCGACGAGGCGCGGCAGCGCGAGCGCGTGCTGAATTTCCTGGAAGCCGAGATCCTGCATTTCAAGTCCTATTCCGCCGTGCGCGTCTGGCAGGTCGAGAACGAGCCTCTGTTCCATTTCGGCAAGTGCCCGCCGCCCGACCGCGATTTCCTGAAGGAAGAGATCATGCTCGTGCGCGGCCTCGACGCGCGGCCTGTCATGGTGACTGACTCCGGCGAGCTCTCGACCTGGATCCGCACCGCGACGCTCGGCGACGTGCTGGGCATCAGCATGTATCGCCTGGTCTGGAACAAGTACCTCGGGGAGCTCTACTGGCCGGTCTCGCCGCTCTATTATACCGACCGCATCAACATCATCGGACCGGTCGTCAAGCGCGTGATCGTCAGCGAACTCCAGGCCGAGCCGTGGTTCCGCGCTCCGGTGGCGGAGACGCCCATCGACGAGCAGTTCTCGCAGATGGATCCGGAGCGCCTGCGCGGCAACGTCGAGTTCGCCGCCTCGACCGGAGCCTCCGAGATATATCTCTGGGGCGTCGAGTGGTGGTATTGGCTGAAGACGAACGGGCGCGATGAACTGTGGAAGGCCGCCCGCGGCCTGCTTTCGTGATACACTGAACGCAGTATGCTTTTCACGAGCCGCGTCGAACCGAGCGTCTGCACCGATAGCGTCATCGAGCCGATCCTCGACGCCTCGCCGTACGCGATCCTGGTCACGGGACCGGATGGGCGCGTGCTGGCGGCCAACAAGGCCATCGGCGCGTTTTTCGGACTTGAGCCGGCGGCGCTTCTCGGCAAGGACGTCGGATCGCTCTCCGAGACGTGGGGCCGCGCCTTCGCCGAGTTCATGAGCTATTATGAGGTCATCGCGCATCCTTCGGAGGACCGTGAGAGCGAATTCCTCCGCGACGTCGAGATCATCTCGCCGACGCATCGCTTCGTCGAGGTCGTGAGCGCGCCCGTGCGCAAGGCGGGAGTCCATGCCGGCCGCCTCTGGCTGATGCGCGACGTCACGCACGAGCGCGAGATTACCGAGCTCAAGATCCAATACGGAGGCCTGCGCAGCGCCGACGAGATCAAGTCGAAGTTCCTGACCGTGGCTTCGCATCAGCTGCGCACGCCGCTTAACGCCATCCGCTGGAACCTGGAACTGCTGCTGTCCGACGGTCCCGCCCTGCCGCCGGACGCCTCCGAGTCGCTCCGATCGATCTATCAGAGCGTGACGAGCGGCATCTCGATCGTCGACGACATGCTCCTGGCCGTCGACATCGAGCAGCGCACGCTGCGGCTCGACAAGAGCGCCGTCGATATCGCCGAGGTCGTCGGCAAGGTCGTGCGCGATTTCACGCGCAGCGCCGCCATGCGCTCGCAGGCGCTCGGGTACGCGGAACCGTCGCCGCATCCGGCGCCGCTCTTCGTGGACGCCGGCAAGATGGAGACGGTATTCAGCCGATTGATCGACAACGCCATCAAATACACGCCGGACGGCGGAAGGATTTCGGTCGATATCCTGTCCGGCAAGGACGAGGTCTCGATCGCGGTACGGGACTCCGGCATCGGCATGCCTGAAAAGGAGCGCACGCGCCTTTTCGAACGCTTCTACCGTTCCAAAAAAGCCATCGACGTCAATCCGAACGCCTCCGGCCTCGGGCTCTATATCGCGAAATTCATCGTCGACGCCCACGACGGCCGCATCGAGTGCCGGACCGGAGAAGGCTCCGGGTCGGTCTTCACCGTCACGTTGCCGCGACGCACCGCCGTATGACCGCGTCCTCGCGCACGAAGAAGATCGTCCGTTCCGGTTACGGCTTCGAGGCCGCAGGCTGGTTTCTGACGCTGCTGCTCGGGTCGCTCATCGTCTTTCTTCCCCAAGCCGGCGTACCGGGGCGGCAGGCCAGACTTATCCTCTCCGTCGCGCTGCTTGCCGTCGCCAACGTCGTCTTCCAACGCCTGATGCCGGAATCCTCCGAAGGGCCGATCCGATTCGTCAAGGAGGATAAGGCGCTCGTCGTCAGCTTGGCGATGGTCGTCTTGTTGACGGGTTTCATTTACGTCCTGCCCGAAATGGCCGGGACTCTCGGCTATCTGTACTTCATACCTCTTTTCGCTTCCGCCCTGGTGCTGCACGAGAACGTCGTGCTGGCCGAATCGGCCTTTTCGTTGCTGGCCATGCTGTTCCTTCACGCGGCGGCTTGGGTCCGCGGCCCGTTCATGTCGTGGGAGTTCACCCTGCAGCTCCTGATATTCGCGGCCGCTTCGGCCTGCCTCGTGTCAGTGACGCGCGGACTGCGTCAGGCCTTCGAGAAGACCGACCGGCTTTCGCGCGATCTCTCGGATCGCCTCGATCAGCTCCAGGTCATAAATATGCTGGTGCGGCTGAGCGAATTCACTTCGGAACTCGACCGGCTGGCCTCGCGCGCGGGAGGCATCGTATCGGACGCCATCGACGCCGAGCGCCACGCCGTCTTCGTGCTTGAAGGCGACAGCAAGGAGCTCAGGCGCGTCGGCGAGGGCGCCGACGCCGATTTCTACGCACGCGACCTGATGTCCGTCGAGGAAAACATGAGTATCCTCCGCGGCATCATCGAGACGGGGATTCCGCGCGTCTTCGACGGAAAGGCCGGCGGCATCGAACGCTTCGTCGGCAACGCGCGCATCCGCGACATGCTCGTCATGCCGCTGCATGTGCGAGACGCCTCGATCGGCGTGCTCTGCCTCGTGAATCGCCGCAAGGGCCAGTATGACGAAGAGGACGTCAATTATTGCGAGCTGCTGACGGGCTTCATGGCGACGCTCTTGAACGCCGCGCTCCTGTTCCGGAAGACGCTCACGGAGCGCGATGCCGTCGAACGCATGGCCAGGCTGATGGTCGGGCGCGAAGTCAGGATGAAAGAGCTGAAGGAACTGCTGTCGAAGCGACAAGGACCATGAAACGCTTCCGTTTTCGTACCGATTGGATGACGACGCTCGCCGGGTTCCAGATGTTCTCCCTGGCGGCGGCTTCGGGCCTTGACGCCGCTTCGTCGCGAGACGCGATCGGCGCCCTCTTCGCGGTAACCGCCGTCGCCGCAGGCTGCCTAGCCTTCGCTTCGCACCGCTACAGGCGCATGGAGTCCGTGCGGTTGGTCGCGGCGGCGGCGGTCGCGGCCGTGCTTGCGTACTCGTTTTTCATGCCGGAGCTGCGGTCAGGGCACGATCGGGCCGTCGTCTCGGCTGCGGTGCTCGCGGCCGTGCTGGTCTATGCCGCGCATCGGACCAAGGGCGACCCAGCCGAGGTCCCGGCCGCAGAAATCAACCTCGCCGCGCTTGCGGTCGCCGCCGCTTACATGCTCGTCCCTATCGCGGCCTGGATCGGCGCGCTCGCGATTCCTTCTTCCGCCGCCTCAGGTCCGGCCGGCGGCCAGTCTATTTCCGTGCCTCTCACGCTGTCGTTCCTCAGCGGCCTCCTGATCGCATTCTGCGAATGGCGTTCCGTCTTCGGCCGGTTCAGGGTCTGCGTCGCGATCTTGGCCGGTTCCGCCGCCGCCCTGGCGGCCTCGGCTGACGGGACGACGATAGGAGCCATGTCCATCTGCGCGCTCTTCGGCGTCTTGATCCTGAGCTGGTACGCCTCCGATAACCAGACGCGGGCGGTAGACGCCTCTGGCCTCGATGGGAGCCGGCTGGCGATTATCCGCCACCAGCAGCTCGGCGAGATGAACGTCTGGGGAGTGGTAGCCGTCTCTGCCGTGTACGGCAGGTATGGAGGAATCGATACGGCGGAATACTTCCCGTCGATCCTCGTCATCGCAGCCTTGACCACCGTCAGCTACCAGCTGATTCCCGCCGCCAAAGCCACCCTGCGCACCTACCTGCTGCCGCTGTCGTCCGTGGTCGTCAGCCTCAGCCTGCTGATGCATGCCACCGGAGGCATCGAGAGCCCGTTCACCTACCTGACGTTCGTGACCATCTTCGCCGGATCGCTCGTCTTGTCGCCGATATGGACGCTCTATCCCGTGGCGGCCTACTACGCCTTTTTCCTCTTCGAGGTATTCGTGCCTTCCGGCCTGCGCGCGCGACTGGGCTGGACGAATGAGCACGCGACCCTGACCGTGGCCATGGCGATCACCGGGACCTACGTCTTCATCTCCAGCCGCAACCGAGCGCGCGAGAGCGCGCAGCTGAAAAAGACCAACGAAAACCTGTCCGAATCCTTGAAAGCCACCGCGATCGCGAAGGCCCGTGCCGAGGATGATGCCGTGACTCAGCGTCGACTGAACCGTGATCTGGTCGATATGCGTACGGCGTTGATGAACCTCCTGGAGGACGTCGAGGAGTCCAAGCGGCAGATCGAATCCGAGCGGCGGCGCGAATCCGCCAGCTTCGACGCCCTCGCGGAAGGCGTGGTGGCCTCCGGCAAGGACGGGAAGATTTTCCGATGCAACCCCACCGCCGCGCGCATCATCGGCATGGAGGCGAGGGACGTCATCGGGCAGCCCATCGAACGCGTCCTACGGCTGTTCCGCGAGGATGACGTCGTGATGCGGACGGACGCCTTCGTCGCGGCCCGGGCGGGCCGCGCCGGGCTGGCGCGCCAACCAGCGGCGGTCAACAAAAATGGATGCGCCAC
>ERZ1292633.624-Hain-H41-02um-R1-624-length-40314-cov-8_pt1 | contig 40314 bp, 42 predicted proteins | sample MGYA00564406_ERZ1292633 | MGnify/ENA primary metagenome ERZ1292633 (study PRJEB36523, sample SAMEA6512639) | groundwater metagenome | collected 2019-01-08 | study: AquaDiva: Metagenomics assemblies of 32 groundwater samples | reverse complement strand
AAAATCGAATTGCAAGCAATTCGATTTTCTTTACGCCAAAAACTATCTCTTCTGGGTCCCGCGTCCTCGCAATTTTTTCGAAAATTTCCAATCCTCACCTCTTTGGAGAACCTCTCTTAATTCTTCTTTTTGAAGAGAAAGTTTTTGAAAAATTATGACTTTTGGAGTTGGGAACGGCGGTGGCTTCTTTGTCGGTCGGTTGTGGTTTCATAAAAATTTTCAAATTTCTTTTTCCGTTTTTGGCGAAGGGTAGAGGGGATTAATGGGTGCATGCCCGAGCCCAAAACACATTATTCCAACTTGAAAGAAACTGTTATCCGGTCACCGACGGATATGTTTTCTTTATTCCGAACCGACTTCTTAAGAGCGACAAAAAAATCACCACCTTTCTTTGTCATAAGCTTGGTTTTCCAAGATTCATTCCTGATATGCGCGGTAATTGGATACATGCCCCACGCGTGCCTTTTTCGCTTAAGTTCTAGAGTGTATTTTTTGGGTACTGCAATGTGCACCCAGCCACCAGGCCCGAGAAATTTTTGCACAGTACCGGTGAAAGAAATGTCCCCATTCATAGGTTTGTTACTCTTTTAGTAAAAAGATGAGACAAGTGCAAATGACAAAGTAACGAGGATTGTTTGGACCGCAGAAAAAGCTGTCTGTATGGCAACAAATCCAGATAAAGATGTGGCATTTTGCTTGCCTGCTTCAGCAAATACCATAAAACTCATCAACAGAAAGAACAGTCCCAATCCGAACAGCCAAGGATTTGCCATAAGCGGATAGATATGTGCAAAGACTATTCCCTGCAGGAGCATCGCAGAAAAACCAAAAGAGAATCTTGGCTTTTCGATATTCGAGTAGATCGCAAGTTTTTTGTAATACTCCTTGAAAATGACAACGTGCCAAACAACACCAAGCGCAAATGAGACGACTAAATACGCAAGCAAATGTAGGTAAAAGGATGTCATAATTTAAAAATTAAATAATAGGTGATTATTCTTGTCGACTTTTGTGAATTATATATTTTCCTGTAACTTTTACAATTTTTTCACTCAAAAACTGGGGAGCCACCACCTCTCATCCTACCCCAGCACATCCTTGTGATGCCGAATCTGCGCTTTTCTCGGCAGGATCGTGATTTCGATGACGTCGAGTCGCCACGGAGCCGATGAAATCCCATGAAATGCCAGATATATCTGGATGGTTTTGATGATTTTTTGAAGTTTTCTGAAGTCTACTGACTCGATGCCTCTTCCGAACGCGCTTCCTCTTCTGGTTTTTACTTCGCAGAAGACGATTTCTTTGTCTTTGCTTACTATGATGTCGATTTCTCCGAACTTGGATCGGTAATTGTTCTCGTGCCATGTGTAGCCTTGGTTGTCGAGATATTTTTTTGCTAATGTCTCTCCGAAGGTGCCCAGATTTTGTGTCGTCATCTGGTCATTGTATCCACTTGTTGTGACACAGCTTTAACATTTTTATGAAATCTTTATGAACTCTTTATGAAAAAGATTTGAAAAAAAGTTAAACTCTGCGAGACTGTGGGTGAAGTTTTTTTCGGGGTTTTTCGGGAAAATCTTCTTTTTTTCTATGAAAGTTCCTCCTTATAGTCTCGAAGCCGAGAAATCGGTACTTGGGTCCATTCTTATCAACAAAGACGCGATTCTGAAGATTTCGGACTTTCTTGCGCCGGAAGATTTTTATCATGATACTCATGCGATTTTGTATCGGGCGATGATGGATTTGTATGATCGTCGTATTCCGGTGGACGTCGTGACGCTTACGAGCTATCTCGAGGATCGCAACCAGCTCGACAAAATGGGGGGTGTGACTTTTATTGCGGAACTTTCTACTGAGCAGTTTACTGCTGCGCATATTTTGCAGTATGCGATGATCGTGAAAGAAAAATCGACGCTTCGCCGACTTATCAAGGCTGGAGACGAAATTATGGCTTTGGGCTACGATGAAACGGTGCCGCTCGAAGAGCTTCTCGAGCAATCGGAGAAGTCTCTTTTTCATGTTTCGCAGAATTTTATTAAAGATCGATTTGTGCATGTGAAAGACGTTTTGGCACAGACGTTTGAGAAAATTTCTGATCTTCATGACAGCGATGCGAAGAATAAATATCGTGGAATTCCGACCGGTTTTGCTGATCTAGATATGATGCTTTCGGGATTGCAGGGGACGGATCTCCTGATTCTCGCGGGACGTCCGAGTATGGGGAAAACATCTCTGGCACTGAATATGGCACAAAATATTGCGCGTCAGGGGAAAAGTGTTGGACTCATTTCACTCGAAATGTCGAAAGAGCAACTCGTGGAACGTATGTTCTGTTCGCTCCTCGGCGTCGATAGTTGGAAAATGAAAACGGGCAAACTTTCGCAGGAGGATTTCGCGAGAATGGGAACGGTGATGGATGAGATGAATAATATGAGAATTTATATTGACGATTCTTCGGGGACTTCGATGTCGGAGATTCGTGCGAAAATTCGCAGACTGCAAATGGAAAGTGGACTCGATGTGCTTTTTATCGATTATCTCCAGCTCATGAGCATGGGAAGTTCGCAGGGATTTGGTGGAAATCGTGTGCAGGAAGTTTCGGAGATTTCGCGCTCGCTCAAATTCCTCGCGCGTGAAATGCGGATTCCGATCGTCGCGCTTTCACAGCTTTCTCGTGCGGTGGAAAGCCGTCCGACGAAGATTCCTCAACTCTCGGATTTGCGTGAGTCAGGAAGTTTGGAACAGGACGCGGATATCGTGCTCATGATTTATCGCGAGGATTATTATGAAGAAGATACGGAACGAAAGGGGATTACGGATCTTTTCATTCGCAAACATAGAAATGGTCCTGTCGGGCGTGTGGAGATGGCTTTCAAGAAAGAGCAGATGACGTTTGTGACTTTGGAGAAGAAGAGGAAGTTTGACGGGTATGCGGCGGCGATGGATGAGGCTTAGGAACTCCGGAAACACAAAGAAGTTCTACCGCCAAAAAGAGAGGGTGGGATTTTCTTTGCGTGTCGCCGGAAATTTTCCCCTGCGAGGAAAATTTCCTAAGTGCTCGCGACTCGCTCTCGGTCTTTTCAGACCGAACCTTGCCCGCTCGTACTCGCAGTTGCGCCACGCAAAGAAAATCCCACCCTCTCTTTTTGGAAGAACTTCTGTTGTTCAGCGTCCTCGCAAGTCAATCCGAACAAGCCTTGAAGAGGTGAACCCCTCTTGGATTTGATATTTTAGGCAGAAAAGCTTCAGAGTATTTCCAAAAAAGCGGCAGAGATTTTTGATTTTTTCAAAAAATTGCGAGGACGCGGGACCCCAAAGAGAGTGGTTTTTGGCGTAAAGAAAATGGAATTGCTTGCAATTCCATTTTTAGCCAAAATACCCTCCTTTGGGTCGCGCCCGGAGCACTTTTTGAAAAAATCAAAAATCTCTGCCGCTTTTTTGGAAATACTCTTCAATTTTTATCCGAATAGATTTTTGAACTCCGCGAGGACTTCCTCCAGATATGATGTCTCCGTTTTCGCGTTTCCTGTGATGAGTACGATTACCTTCTTCGTTTCGCTTGTGATTCTGGTTTTTTCGCTTTGTGCGTGGTTGTAGTCTTGGAGGATGAGGGTGTTTCTGGCGTCGGACCAGATTAGTTCTCCTTTTTGGATGTTTTTTTCTTGTGTGTCGCCTGCGGCGTGGAAAGTTTCGCCGTGTTCGGCGAATCTGAGCGTCAGGAGGGGTTGGACTTTTGCGGCGTCGAAGATATGAATGCCGACTTGGTGTTTGATCATGAGGAGTTGCGCGACGGCCTCGAGCATGTTTTCTGCGTGGATTTCTTTTCCGTTGGCGAGTCGGTCGATGAGCGCTTGTGGAGCTGGTTTTCGCTTCATGGGATCGACTGAAAATTGTTTGTACATTGCTCGATATTCTGCGAGAATTTCGGAATTTTTCTTGATGTCTTTGATGTTCAGTTTTTTAATTTCCTGCTCCATGGCATTTTTGAAATCCTCGGAAATAGCCTTCACTTCGATGTTTTCGAGAATCGCGGTGACGCATGGTGTGTTTGGAAATTCCTCGCGTACTGGTGGATCGATACAGATATTTTCGTCTTCTGGTTTTTTTTCTGGTGGTTTTGCTTGTGTACTTTCGAGGCTTGCTACTGCGCGGAAACGTTCGATGACGAATTTTGGATCGAGGGCTTCGAGGAACCATCCGGCTTGTGGACCGGATTCTTTTCCGATGAGCGCCATGTAGATCGCAGAGAATCCTTCGCGTGCTTCGAGTGGACTGGACTTGCGATGGTCGTGGATTTTTTCGTGGAGAGCTTCGCCGCGATCTTTTCCTTTTGCTGCATTTTCTTTTTCAAATTGTTCGAGAACATTTGCGAGTTCTCTCAGGAAAACTTTTTGTTCTGGGAACATTTCTGATACTTTTTTTGGAATTTCCTGTTCGGCGATTTCGAATCGGTGATTGTCAGAAGCGTAGTCTGCAAGCCATTTTTTTGCGTAATTTTCGCGGACTTCTAATTCTTTTTTGTCGGCGGCGGTGAGAGACTTTCCTTTGAGTGTGGCGATTTCTTTTTGGATATTGAGATGTGGGATTTGTACGAAAAATGCGACGCGGGAAAAACGGGGGAGATAACTTTTTTCAATGTTTTCGGCGTCTGTTTGCGAGAAGTAAAAAGCGCGAGCGAGGTCTTCGTGGCCATCTTCTTCTTCGAAATAAACGCGGGCGTTTTTGTCGTAATCGTCGTAGAGGCGCGGGATCGTTTCGCCGTCGGCGTTGAAATTGATTGGGGTTTGTGGACGAATGCGTGTGAGTAAAAATCGCAGGAGCTCGGGCGGAAGTGCTTCTCCCATTTCGTGCGCGGTGGCGCCCATGCCTTTTGACGAACTCATTTTTGCGCCTTCGAAGAGGAAAAATTCGTATGGAATATTGAACGGAACTTGTCCGCCGAAAACTTCGCTGCAGATACGTACACCGACATCGTGTGATCCTCCTGCGGCGCAATGATCTTTTCCGGAGCCTTCGATATCGACTTTGTAGCCGAGCCATTTTACTGGCCACTCGACTTTCCATGGAAGTTTTCCGCGACATTTTTTCGTTTTTGGATCGCTGAATGGCGAGACTTTTCCTTTGTAGTCGCAGCCTACAGCCCAATCGACCTGTTTTGGGACGCAGTGATATTCGACTTCTTTTCCGTCGAAACCTGTGACTTTTGTGGAACCAACTTTCCCACATTTTTCGCAAATTACCTGGAGTGGATACCAGTCTGCTGGCTTCTCTGAGCCACTGACTTGGCGATAGATGCCGCGGATTTTTTCTTTATTTTTCAATGCTTTTTCGATCCATTCGTCGTACACTCCGTTTTCGTATTGCTCGGAAGCGCGTACGATTTCTGGATAAAAACCGATTTTGTTGATGACTTTGAGAAATTCTTCGCCGAAATATGTCGGATAATCTTTTGCTTTTCCGTCGGGAGACGGAACATCTTTGAGTGGTTTCCCCATGTGCTGACGAAATTTTCCTTCGTCGAGATAGATCGGCATGCCGTCCATCGGATCGGCATCGTTGAATTCGAATAAAAATCTCGCTTTTTTTCCGCGCTCCTGGAGCGCCTGTGCGACGAGTCCGTGAATCACGACTCCGCGGAGCGAACCTACGTGTACGCGACCAGACAACGTTTTTTCGTCGCGAATAATAAATTCTTCTTTTTCTGGATACGCTTCGATGATTGCGTCGACCAGTCCATCAAGCCAAAACATGCGCAGATTTTATTCTTTTGAAGCCGTTGTGTCAACTTTCTGGCTTTCGTAGGTCTTCTTTGCACTGCGAATTTTTTTGGCGAGAGTATCCTGATGGAGCAAGCCCGCGAGGACGATGGCTTCCTGAAAATTTCCGGAATTGGCGGTGTAATGAATATTGCTTGCGACCTTTTCTGGATATGTTTTCAGAAATTTCAACGCAGTGTCGGTGATTTTTTGTGTTTCTGATTGCGTCGGTAGTTGTGACGCGAGTCGGAAATAGTTCACATAAAATTCAAAATTATTCGCGGGATTTGTGAGTATCGCATTTTTGTAGCTCGTGATTGCGGATTTTTTGTCGCCGTTTTTTTGTTGGAGTTTTCCGAGATTGTTCCAGGCATACGCATCGAGCGGGTTGAGCGCGAGGTGATGCTGGAGACTTTTTTCGTCACCGCGATTCGCCCAAAAGTCTCTTGGAAATTGTGCGTGCTTCATGATTCCTAGGCTGCCAGTGAGGCGGAAAGCGAGACTTGTTGCTGCTTCTGCGATAACACTGAGAGTCAAGACTATGGCGAGGACTACGAAGAACGTGTGACGTGTGACTTGTGACGTGTGACTTTTGGGCTGCAGGGGGGCAGGTTCTTCGGGTATTACTAATGCTATGAGAATCCAGAAAATTGTTATGTTACTGAGAAAATTGAGATTGTAGTCGACGAGATTATGGGCTAGCGCGCCGAGCACGGCGGCGAAGAGGAGGAGCTTTTTTTGGGCGTCTTCGGTTCTTCTTTTTTTCCAGAATTCCCAGGTGAAAAGTGCAAAAAATACCAGCAATGCGAGGGAGGCTGGGATACCGTTTTCCATCCCGAGTTTGATGAAAATATTGTGTGGATGATCGGAATTTGCGAGGAAATCTGGTTGTACTGAAGGATATACAAATCGGAAAGTTCCTGGTCCGAATCCGAACAATGGCTTTTCCCATGCCAATTTCATACCGCCTTTGAAAAAGTCGAGTCGCTCTTGAAATGATGTTTGTTTTTCCGTGCCTTCAAAGGCGATTTTTTTCTGGAAAGAGTTGGTGTTGAATTGGAGATTGCGGGCATATTGGAGAGAAGTGATCAGAAGGATGGTGGCGAGGAGGATGGCGAAGAAACTTGTGACTTGTGACTTGTGACGTGGGACTCGGAATAGGAAAATAATTATTAATTGTAGCGCGAAGGCGATCATGGCGGCGCGCGAAAATGTGAGGAAAAGAGCTGTAAAAATTGGCGTGAGGATGAGAACGCGGAGCCACCATTTTTTTCCGCTCGTGAGATCGGCGGCGACTGGCCAAGTCATGAGGAGGAGCAACGCAAAGGCGTTTGGCCAGACATGGCGAACATCTGAAAGATCAAAAAAGAGTCCGTCCATGCGCGTTTCTGGACGCATGAGATATGCTGCAAATCCGATGGCGCATGAGATGAGTGCAAATGTGGTGAGTGCGATTTTCAGGAACTTTTTTTCTTTTTCGGAAAATGTCTGCGTTACAGCAAAAATAATGATCGCAAAACCCCAGATGAGAGTCTCGCTCCAGCCATAATTATGGATTTGAGAAGTCAGGAGACTGATCAGGAGGAGCGCGAAAAAGACAATGAGAAGGGGAGTTTTTCGAAAATAGCTTTGCTTCTGAAGGAGAACGGCTGCAAAAATAGCAACGAGAAGCCCGACCATGTACAACAAATTCGCCTGACTCATAATATCGAACTTATTTCCGCCAAAAGGCAAAAATGAAGCTGCGATGAAGAGGAGGAGTGCCCCGAGGGCGATTTTTCTCATGGAAGTAGTCTAGCATGACTCTGATTGTTTTCTTTGTTCCGTCAACCCGTTTTTCGTTTTTCGAGCTTTTTTCTGCGGAAAAACTTGTGCTTTGAGGTTCTTTTTCCTATTATCCTTACCTTATAAGGCTCTTCCTATGGTTCATAAAAAGCACCAAAAAACGGCTTCTGCTCGCAAAACAGCTTCAAAGAAGACATCTCAGAAAAAACCGGTAAAGAAGATGACTTTCAAAAAGAAAATGCCTGTGAAAAAATCAGCTTTGAAGAAAGCTGTTTCTAAACCGGTGAAAAAGATGGTTGTGAAAAAGTCGACTAGTCGAAAAGTGGTCAAAAAAACAGCTTTAAAAAAATCTTTTCCAGCTTCAAAGAAGGCTGTAAAAAAAATGGTCTCGAAGCCTCTAAAGGTTTTTAAGCTATCCAAAGCTGCAAAGCCAGTGAAAACTCCAACTAAGATCCAGCAACTTCCTCCGGGACCGAACCCGACTCGCCCAACATTTGCTCCTGTCAAAACAGCTTCAACTTTTCCAAAACCGGCTGCGAGGCCTTTTGGTCAGGTGTCGCACAAAGCTGCTATCAATTCTGCCTTTTCAAAATCGCCCCATGAAACAGCGACTCCTTCCGGCAAATCTTTTTTTAATCAAAAAGCACCTGAGGGAACTTTCAACCAAAATCAGCCAAAAGATTTAAAGTCTTTGGATGCGCTCGTGGTACTCGATTGCGGTGGGCAATATGCTCACTTGATCGCTAACCGTGTCCGACGACTCGGCGTGTACTGTGAAATTAAAGAAAGCGATACTTCTGTCGAAGATTTACGCCGATACAAAGGCATCATTCTTTCTGGCGGCCCTCGCAGTGTCTATGAAAAAAATGCACCTCAATGTGATCCAGAAATTTTCAATCTCAATGTTCCGATTCTTGGAATTTGTTACGGTCATCAGTTGATCGTCAAAATGCTCGGAGGAACTGTCGAACCTTCACGAACGACAACAACGGCGACAGCGGGTGAATACGGAAAAGCAAAATTGCAGATTATTCGTAATTCGGGAGTCTTGAAATTTCTTGGCGACGAAACGACTGTCTGGATGAGTCATGGCGATACTGTCACGGCGCTTCCGATCGGTTTTGAAAAAAATGCGTACACTGATAATTGTGAATTTGCTGCGGTTTCTGATGAATATCGAAAAATTTTCGGCATTCAATTCCACCTCGAAGTCACGCACACAGAGCATGGCATGAAGATGGTGGAAAATTTTGTGGATCTCTGCAAAGTGGAACGCGAGTGGAATTTGAAAGAATATATCGAAACGATCTACAACGACATTCGCCGACAAGTGAAGAGTAGAAAAGTTTTCTGTTTGGTGAGCGGAGGAGTCGATTCGACTGTGACTTTTGCATTGCTGGAAAAAGCTCTTAGCACTTCAAAAGTCCATGGACTTTTCATTGATACGGGATTTTTGCGACGCAAAGAAGCGGACCGAGTGGAGCATTCTTTGAAGAAATCTGGATTCAATATCCATACATACGACGCAAAACAGGAATTTTTCACAGCTCTTGCGGGCGTCACAGAACCCGAACAGAAGCGCAAAATCATTGGTAATACGTTTCTTGAAGTGCAACAAAAAGTTTCAAAAAATCTCAAACTCAATCCAAGTGAATGGATGCTCGGACAGGGCACGATTTATCCAGACACCATCGAAACAGGTGGTACGAAACACGCTGCGAAAATCAAAACACACCACAACCGCGTTCCGCAGATTGAAGTTTTGATGCAAAAAGGTTTACTCATCGAACCGCTCAAAGAACTCTACAAAGACGAAGTTCGCACGGTGGGCGAGAAACTCGGCATCGAAAAAGAGCTCGTGTGGAGACACCCTTTTCCGGGTCCTGGACTTGCTGTTCGATGTTTGTGTGCAAAGAAAGCATCGCTTCCAGAGAATCTGAAAGTGGTCGAACAAAAGATCAAAAAAATTCTTGATCCTCATTTTCTGAGTGGCAAAGTTTTACCGGTGCGCAGTGTCGGCGTGCAAGGCGATGATCGCAGTTACAAAAACCCTGTCGTTGTTTCTGGGGAAGCTTCATGGGAAGTATTGCAGGAACTCGCAACGACTATTCCAAATCATGTCGCGGAAGTGAATCGTGTGACGCTCCATCTCGGCGGCGGATCGGTCGAAAACATTGAATTCAAGCCAGGAACACTGACTCCAGAACGCATCCAACTCTTGCAAGAAGTCGACGCACTTGTCATGAAATGTGCTGAAGATAAGAAACTTATGCGCAGCATTTGGCAATTTCCTGTGATCCTCTTGCCGGTCTCGATCAATGGTCGCGCTGGTGAAACTATCGTCCTGCGACCAATCTGTTCTGAAGAAGCGATGACGGCGAGTCCATATCTTTTCGACTGGGCAATTTTGCGAAAACTCGTTGAAGACATTATGAAAATCAAAGGCGTTTCGGATGTGCTGTATGACCTCACTTCGAAACCTCCGGGGACGATTGAGTGGGAGTAGATGCGAAGGATTTTCAAAAAGAGGAGTGGATTATTTTTTTCGAAAAAATTGCTCCGGGCGCGACCCAAACGGCTTGTGCTCGAAGAAGAGTGAAAGCCTGATTTATAGCGCGATTTTTTGGACGTTGATTTTTGTGCCTTCCAGGAAAATGGTACTGAATTCTTCGAAACGGTCGACGTCTCCTGTTGTTAGAAATTTCTGTGTGCCTTTTTTGGTTAATTTTTTTTCAATTTCTGGGTGGCGCTGGAGATAGTCTTCGAAGCTTGCTGCCACGATATCGCCGGGATTGGGGACGTGAACTCTGGCCCCCATGATTTTCTGAAATTCTTTTTGAAGCATCGGATAATGTGTGCAACCAAGGATGAGTGTGTCGATATTATGGGTTTTGAGTGAGCGCAAATATTTCCTCAGAATCATCCGGGTTTCTGGCTTGTGGTGCCAGTTTTCTTCAATGAGTGGAACGAGCAGGGGACAGGCTTGTCCGATGACTTCGCAGGCTGGATCGAGTTTTTGGATTTCTGTTTTGTACGCGCCGGAGGCAATTGTGGCCCTCGTTCCTGCAATCCCGATGCGTTTTTTTGCTGAATTTTTTGCGGCGTACTCGGCGAGTGGACGAACAACTCCGAGAATTTTTATCTGGTCGCTGTATTTTTTTTGGAGGTACCGCAGGGCGACGGCGCTGATGGTGTTGCAGGCGACGATGACGAGTGGCACTTTTTCTTTGATGAAAAACTGAATTCCTTCTTCGCTGAATTTCTGGATCGTCTCCGGTGAACGTGGTCCATATGGGACGCGTGCGCTGTCTCCGAGATAGAGATAGTCATACTTCGGAAGTACTTTGAGGAAAGATTTCAGGACTGTAAGTCCGCCGTAGCCGGAATCGAAGAGAGCAATCACTGGGTAGGATTTAGGATTTAGGATGGAGGATTTAGGAATTCTTTTTCCTACTTTCCTCCTTTTCGCCTTCCATGATAGCATTTTCCTGTGAATAGTCGTGTTATTTTCAGCTTTTTGGTGATTGGTGGAGTGATCGGATTTCTTTTTTCCGTTCAGCTTCGTGCCGATGTGCCGGTGAACAGCCTCTATCCGGCAGACCAACTGGAGGCTCGTGAAAGCCTCCTCAAACGGTTCATTGATGAGCAGGTTTTTTTGCAAAACCGCATGATCGAAGTACGGAAAGATATTGAAGCGCAACAACAAAAAAATGATGAAATTATTTCTCGTTCGAAACTTTCTTTATTAGAGGATCTCAAAGAGAAAAATGGCCTTTCGATGGCAAAAGGAAAGGGGATTATCATTGTTTTGGATGATAGCCCTTCGAGCAAGCGTGATGAAATTCTGGAGCAGACAGAAGAGGGTCTCGTGCAAGCCGCTGATCTGCGCGATATTGTGAATCTCCTGCGTGCGTCTTCTGTGTCAGCAATTGCTGTGAACCAGCAAAGAATTATCGCTTCTTCATCGATTGTTGCTCTGGGCTCCAGTATTTTGGTCAATAACTTCCATCTCACGCCGCCTTTTATTGTGACAACGGCTGGTGATCCAGATTTTCTCTTTCAGCGCTTCCAGGATCCTCATATTCTCCCTGATTTGAAGCGACGCTCTATTCGGCTCCAGATGCCATTTCGTATTCGGCGCGAAGAACAGGTTGTCATTCCTGGATACTCAGGAAATATCGATTTTCAGCTTCTGACACCAGAAAATTTATGAACTTCAAACTTTCAAATTCGAAAAAATTTACGATGATCCCTACGCCTCGTGTTCGCGAGAGGCCGTTTGCACTTCTCATCGTGGGGGTTCTGCTCGGTGCTTTTTTCATTGTCCAAGCCCGGTCTTTTGAGAAAGTAACAGAGCTCGCAACTCGTGATGCAAACTCCAATATCTTCCGTGAGATTTCTTCACTCTATCAAGGAAATCACGATCTCGAAAAACAGATTAATGATCTCGAAAAAACTCTTGGTGAAACAAAAGATCGATCAACGTCCCTACAGGCATTGGAAAAAGAAATTTTGAAGAATCGGATTCTCCTTGGGGCGGTTCATGTTTCAGGGCCTGGGATCAGCGTTACGCTTCCAAAAGAGACTTCAGTAGCATGGATGATCGATCTGGCGAATGAACTCTTCAGTCTGGGTTCGGAAGCGGTCAGCGTGAATGGTATCCGGATCACCTATTCGACATCGGGATTTGAATCACTCCCTCAGCAAAAAATCTTATTTAATGGCAACATTCTACAGCCTCCTTATATTTTTGAGGCTATTGGCGAGCCCTCCCTCCTTTTCAAGTCCTTGCTGCAGCCGAGCGGATTCTTACAGCGATTTAAGCAAATTCTTCCGAAATCTTCACCGATCGTCGATCGGATGGAACATATAACGATGCAAAAAGTAGCTTCAGGGCTCTAGAATCTCATTTTATGAGCAGAAGAATGAATGGCTGAAGCAGGATCAATCCGAGTGTAATCAGGAGATACACTCTTTTATTCAAACGTTCGAGAAAGAAATCTTTTTGAAGCTTTTTGAGCGCTAAATCTTTTTGTCGGGCAAACTCTTCTTTCTGCTGGGCAATTTTTTGGTACTGTGAACTTTCGAGAAGGAGCTGCTTCTTCTCTTTCTGAAATTCGATGAGTGGCACACTCATTCGTAGCTGTGTTTCTAACTTTCCGACCTGATAATTTACTGCTTCAAGTTTCTCTTGTTTTTCATGGATGTCATGCATGAGCTCCTCCACCATTTTTTTGTAATACTCGTCCATCCGAACATCGTGTTCATGATGACCACGAATTGGCTGAGCCTCTCCCTTGTCTTGAGCCTTGTCCTGCTTCTTGTCGTGTGTCGTGTTCCCACTGTCTACCATGTCTTCTGTAGACACGTACGTCTTTTGCCTCTGTCTACTTTGTCTTTCTATAAAATCGCTTATCTCCTCTTTTTTTACATATATTCTGTTGTCTATGATGGTTGTCGATAGCCTTCCATTTTGTCTATATCTGTCGATGGTGCGTATGGAAGTTTTTAGCAATCTACTTGCTGTTTTTCTATCAATTAAGTCGGTTGTTATAGTTTGAAGAGTCATATTTTTTTGTCTACTATATGTCTTTTCTTATTTTTACTTTTTTTCTTTCTTATCGCGTTTCTGTCTACCATCACTTGTCCTGTCCATGTCTTCTCTGTCTACACCGAGAGTCTAAAAGAACCACTTCTTTTTGTCGAGACAAGATATTTTCGTAAAAATATTCTGGTATTATGGTACAATTTCCCCATGCGACGCTTGGCTGTCACTACGTGCCTCCTGCTTATCCCTATGTCTGTTTTTGCTTCCTCGCTCAAAGGCTTTTTCCGTTATGAGGTAAGCCATTCGAACGCGCATCTTACCCTTCATGGCGTCACGACTTCTGAACAGTTTGGCGCTACTTTGGCTACTGGCGACCTCAATGCTGATGGATTCCCTGATCTTATTACTGGAGCCCCTACTTTTTCCTCATTTTCGAAAGATTTTCGAGGCAAAGTATCTGTCTTTTACGGTGGTCCGAAGTTTTTTTCTGGAAATCCTGAAATCACTTTCCTGGGACCGAATGCAAATCAACAATTTGGCACTTCACTCGTCACTGGAGACTTTAATGGGGATGGTATTGATGATCTGGTCATCGGCACTGTCTATGGTGGGAAAGTATATTTCGTTTGGGGGCGGAAAAATCCATATATCGAGAGGACAATCGACCTATCGCGGCGCCAGCCGGATATGATTCTCCAAAATTTCTATGAATCGGAAAAATTTGGATTTGCTCTTGATGCCCTGGATATCAATGGCGATGGACACCTGGACTTGGCGATTGGAGCTCCTGATAGCCATTTAGATAAAAAGAAACGAGCTGGTTTTGTTTATATTGTGTATGGAGGAGATGACTTCGGAAAGGATATGATTCGACACTTCTATTACAAGCCAGCAAATATTATTTTGAAGGGGAAAAATGCTGGTGATCAGTTCGGAAGTACACTTACTCATGGAGATTTTGATGATGATGGCGTTTCGGATCTCGCGGTCGGTGCGTATTTGGCTACGTATGGTGACCAGGGTCAGCGTGGTACGGTTTCAATTTTTTATGGCGATAGCAATCGGGATCCTGTGAAATATGCTTTGGACAATTTTCATGGTGAAAAGGCTTTTTCGTGGTTTGGATATAGTCTTGCCGGGAAAGATGTCGATGGTAATGGCGTCGATGATCTCACTGTCAGCTCTTTCCCTTTTCAAAACTTCGAAGTTCCTGGAAAAGTTGATGTTTTCCTGGGTGGGAATAGGGGATCCATGAGTGAAAAACGCATGACTTTCTCATATCCTGATGTTTCGTATGTTTTTGGAACTTCTTTGGCGGTGAGTGACGTCAATCGTGATGGGAAACCTGATCTTTTCTTCGGTGCAGCAGGTATCCGATCTTCACAGGATGTGTTTCCTGGGCGTGTCATTGGTCTCACCGACATCAATCGTGTCCCGGGACGATACTCTATTCCGAAAAGCCCTGAAGATTTCCGTATTTCTGGAAATGTTCCTTATGATTGGTTTGGATCGAGTATGATTTTCGATGATTTCAATAAAGATGGTGTGCAGGATTTGGTCGTTGGGGCTCCTTCTGACTTTTCTGATGCGAATGGTCGTGTTGGCAGTGTTTATGTCTTCCCAGGCCCACTCCTACCACGAGGTGACATCTTTTATTCACTTCCTGACGAAGAAGATATTGTGACACGTGCTTCAGTGGTGGATCAGGTCGTTCGTGATTTTGATTTAAAAAATAAAGAGAAAGACTTCCTGAAACATTGCAGACAGATCATCGAAATGTGCCTCTATGATTTCACTGGGCGGTCGCGTTTCGAGGAGATGAAATTTCAACCGCAACTTTTGCTCTACCCTGATGTGAAATCGAGTGATCCGTATTATGAATCTATCAATATTGCGAGTCTGCTCGGTCTCGTCCATCCGTATGACGAAAAGAGTGGACCTTTTCATCCTGAGGCATCTATTTCGCGAATTCATGCCCTCAAAATTCTCTTGCAGGCGACAAAAATGTTGCAGTGGAAAGAAAAAGTAGAGCTGAAAAAAGAACTTGGTGGCATCCCTGGCATTCACAGGCAGAAAACACCTTTCCTGGATATTGATCTCAAAAATAATCACATGTGGTGGTATCCACGCTATGTGAATTATGCTCATCTCGCTCGAATTATTTCTGATGCACATTACTTCGCTCCGGATGAACCGCTGACACAGAAAGTTCTCAGTGAATGGATCACGAATATGCATCAGTTTATTTCGTCCTCATCTTCTGTTTTATGATGTTTTTCTTCAAATCTCGTGGGCGATTTCTTCTATTCGTTCTAGCCTTGATACTTTTCTTGTGCTGGTATTTTGCTATTGGGCCTTCGAGTGGAAAACCTGGAAACTTCTACAATAAGGGCGAAAATGCTGTTTGGCTCGAGCATGAATGGGTGGATCGCTTCAAAACTCCTGAACAAATTCAATCTCTTGTGACACGATTGTCGAGTGCGGGAATGCGTTTCGTCTATGTCCATGTAGGACCGATTGAGAGCGATGGGGGGATTTCGCCGCAGCGCTATCCTTTTGCGAATGATTTTTTGAAAAAAGCACGAAGTTTCGATAGTCGCATGCAATTTTTGGCGTGGATGGGACAGATACGAGGAAAACTGAAGTTCCAGGATGCAGGAATTCGTAGTCGCATTGCAGAAACTGCACAAGTGTTGGTTGATGGCGTGGGATTTGATGGCGTTCATTATGACATTGAGCCGCTTCTTGATGAAGATACAGACTTTCTCACCCTGCTCGAAGAAACGCGGACGAAAATTGGCGAGAGCCGCACCATCTCTGTTGCTTTGCGTGAAATGATTCCGTATTTTACGGGAAAAATACTCTCGTATGTTCTGGATGTCGATGTTTTCAATCATCCTGATTTTTATCAAAAAATCGCAAAACGATCGGATCAGATCGTGATTATGACGTACGAAAATACGATTCGAAAAGCGTGGATATATCGATATTTTTTGAAGAATGAAGTGATTTGGGTATCGCGCGCACTCGCGCAGACGGGGGCGAAAATTTTCATAGGACTGCCGACGTATGATGCTCTTTCTGATACTTTCTATCCTGAGGCTGAGAATATTGAAAATGGTCTTCTTGGTCTAATAGATGGACTCAATAGCTGGCGTACTGATGAAGAAAATTTTGGCGGTGTAGCGCTTTTCCGTTTTGGAACTACCTCTCCGGAAGAATGGGAAATGTATGAAAAACTTTTTTAATTTCTCCTTATGCAACTTGATTACCTCAATAAAACTTCACGGAAAATTTCGAAAACTTTTTTTAATGCTTTGGTGAAAAAGGCGGAAAAGATTATTTCTCAGCGGATTTCGAAACTTTGTCCTGGGTTTCATTCACAAGATCTCGCTCTTTCGTTGACGCTCATTGGCGATCAGGAAATGACGCCGCTCCATGAAGAGTGGCGCCTCAAAAAAGGTCCGACTGATGTCCTTTCTTTCAGTTTTGTGGAAAAACCTTCGGACTTTCCTTTCGATGGAAATGTCGGAGATATCGTCATTTCTGTTGATACCATTGCGACGCAGGCAAAAAAACATCATTGGTCTTTTGAGCAAGAATTGGCAAAAATGTTTGTCCATGGATTTCTCCATATCTTCGGGTACGATCATGAAACGGACCGCGAAGAAGCGGAAATGGAAGCTTTGGCAGAGAAAATTCTGTAAGTTTTACTTCTTGCTCTCTTCTACTGGTGCGGAACTTCCGAGTGGGCGGAGGGAATTTCGAACTTTTTCGTAGTAGGGGAGATTATCGTTAAATTCGGCTTCCTCTTCCTCTAAAATCGCTCTGTACGATTTGTTATTTTTGACTGTAATTGTGGCAACGACTTTTTCGGTGATTGTTTCGTCGTTTGGATTGAGGAATGTCATGACGATTTCTCGTGCTTTTTCACCCAGCATCATCACGTCTTTTTCCGAGACGAATTTGAGATCTTTTACTTTCGTATCTTTGAAAATATTTTTCATGATTTCTGTCTCTTTTTCGAGTGTGAAAAGCTCATCGGCAGAAGGATTGATGAGATTGATACTCAGATTTCCAGTCATTTTTCCTGTTTGGATTTCGGAGACGTAGTCGACATAACCTATTGTGGCGTCTACTTTTCCTTCATCCCATGGCATTGGCTTTTCGAAACTGAGGCCAAGTTTGTCCTGATTGACTGTCTCCCATCGTGTTCCGCTGCATCCGGTGAGAAGAATGATGGACAGTGCGCCGAGTGCCAGGAATGTTTTTTTCATGTGAATGTGAGGTTATGGAGGTGTGCGCTATGATTATGGAATTTTTTGCGCGGTTTGGCAACCTTTGGTGAACGTTCCTGCTCTGGGATTTTTTTGTGGGCGGCCGGAAATTTCCCCCTGCGAGGGAAATTTCCTAAGTGCTCGCGACTCGCTCTCGGTCTTTTCAGACCGAACCTTGCCCGCTCGTACTCGCAGTTGCCGCCCACAAAAAAATCCCAGAGCAGGAACGAACCAACTTTTTACAAACCTGCAAAAAAATGATCTGAATTTTTGTTTTCCAAATTCATGTTTATAATGTTTTTGAAATTCTCGGGGTGTGGCGCAGTTGGCTAGCGTGCGTCGTTCGGGACGACGAGGTCGTGGGTTCGAGTCCCGCCACCCCGACCAGATGAAACTTTTTTCAAATTATTTCACAATCTTCAGCAACTCTACGTCGAAATAGAGTGTTGCGCCGCCTGGGATGGCTCCTGGGATGCCGTTGTCGCCGTAGGCGAGTGCGGAGGGAATTGTTAGCTTTCTTTTGCCTCCAACTTTCATGCCGACGACGCCCTGATCCCAGCCTTTGATGACTTGGCCGGCACCGAGATTGAATTCGAAAGGTTCATTGCGGTCGAGGGAGCTGTCAAATTTTTTGCCATCTGCGAATGTGCCGGTGTAGTGGACGGAAACTTTATCTCCGGTTTTGGCTTCCTGGCCGGTGCCGACGACGGTGTCTTCTTTTTTGAGTTCGGTGACTGCTGGAGTTTTGTTGTCTGCTGGAGTTGAATCTGGTGCGCTGGCTTTTTTCTGGAAGAGGACGATTCCGGCGACGATGATGATAATGACGATGAGACCGATGAGGATGTTTTTCATGCTAGGATTGAGGATTTAGGATGTAGGATTGAGGAAATTTATCGTTTCCTGCGTTCTGCAGTATACTTCAATTATGAAAAAAATCTATATTGGTTTTGTTGTTCTTTTGTTTTTTGGGGTGCTCGGTTTTGATATATATCTCCATTTCGAAAATCATGAGGATGCTGAAAAACCTTCTCTTGAAGAAGGAAATCTACCGACCAAGAAGGCTGAAGTTTCTGATGTTATCCGTGTGGATTTTCCTTTGATTGGATCTTCTGTGAAAAGTCCGCTGGTAGTGACTGGCGAGGCACGTGGAAATTTTTTCTTTGAAGGAAATTTTCCGGTGAAAGTTTTGGATGTGAATGGAAATACGATCGCAAGTGGCTTGGCAACTTCTCCGAGTGATTGGATGACGACCGAGTTTATTCCTTTTGAGGTGACGCTTCGTTTTGTGAAGCCTGCTCCGCCTTTTGGGACTTTGGTTTTGGAGAAAGACAATCCTTCTGGAATAGCGAAATATGACCAGGAGCTGAGAATTCCGGTGTTGTTTCAGTGATTTTTACTTTTTCCCAAAAGTCCTTGCCGCGATAAGTGTCGCGATGGGGACGGCGCAGATGAGCGCGGTGCTGCCGACTATGGTTCGGATGATTTCTTCGATGAGTTGTTCATTGTTGAGAGCGAGCCAGACGGGGACAACTCCGCTGCTGATTGCCATAATGATACCGGCGAATGCGGCGCCGGCGTACGCCAGGAAGAGCGTGTTAATGAGAGAGGCGATGTGTTCGCGACCGATGGACATTCCTCGAATGTAGAGCTGTTTCCAGGAAAATTCGTTGTTGGCGCGGTGTAGTTCTTCGACGGCTGCGGCTTGGGCGGTGACGACGTCATCCAGGACTCCGAGCGCACCGAGGATCATCCCGGACATGAGGAGATTTTTGAGGTCGAGATTTTTCAGTGGGCCGCTTTGGAGGAAATAGACATCTTCGGTGGCGGCGCCGGTGAGATGACTGAGGTAGGTGAATAAGTACACGGCGATGATGGCGACGAGAATGCTCAGGAGCATGCTCGCAACGCTGATGTGTGTTCTGGTGTGGATGCCGTGAGAAATGTAGAGGGCGAGCGTGATGATGACGCTGGCGATCATGGTGACGAAGAGTGGATCGGCGCCGGCGATGACGGCAGGAATGATGCCGTAGACGAGAATGAGAATAGTAATGATGAGGCCAATGAGTGCGCCGATGGTTTTGCGTTTTCCGATGATGAGGCCGATGGCGAAGAAAATCATGACACTCCAGAAAAGGCCTACTAGTCGGTATTTTTCGAGGAATATATAGTTTGGTTTTCCGTTTTCATCCGTGGAATGAGACACCACTATTTCGTTGCCGATTTCGAGTTTCTGGCTTTTTTGGATTTTGAAAAATTCGTGATGCATAGGAAAGATTTTTCCTGTGTCGGGGCCGGTGAGGATTTTGATTTCGACTTCTTGGGAACTATTGTCGGCCAGATCTTCTCTGAAAATTTTGGTTACTTTGGCACGTTCGTAGTCACTGGAGACGGGGACTTGATTCACTTGTTCGGCTTTTTCGCTTTGTGCTGAGACGATTGATGGTGCGAGGTTGAAGGCGAGCGTGAGTACGAGTACACTTGCGGCGATTGATATTTTTTTCATACACTGATTCTATCATGAAAAATCTTTTTGCTGATCGTGTGCGCTCCGTGGTTGCTGGCATTGCGAAAGGCTCAGTGATGACGTACCGCGAAGTGGCGAAGGCTGCGGGGAGTGCGAATGCTTTTCGAGCGGTGGGCAGCGTTTTGAAACAGAATTACGATCCGAAAATCCCATGTCATCGCGTTATTCGGAGTGATGGGAAGGCGGGAGAATATAATCGTGGAGCGGCGAAAAAGGTTGAGATTTTGTTGAGTGAAGGAGTTCTGATTCACCCTTCGGGGACTATGTCTTTGTAAAATTCTATGAATCGTTCTTGTGTCGCTGTACTGGACAATATTCGCAGCATGCATAATGTGGGGTCGATGTTTCGCACGGCGGATGGCGCGGGAATTTCGAAACTTTTTTTGTGCGGCATCACGCCGGGGCCGCTGGATCGATGGGGGAATGAGAATGCTAAATTTCTCAAAGTTTCGCTGGGGTCGGAAAAGTCCGTGGCTTGGGAAAGGATGGAGTCGACGATGGAAACTTTGGTACGTTTAAAGAAAGATGGGCATACGATTTTGGCGCTGGAGATTCATGAAAAGGCCGTATCAGTTTTTGAGTACGAGGTTTCTACGGAAAAATACGCAGTGGTTTTGGGTGGAGAGGTTTCGGGTTTGTCGCCAGAAATTTTGGAAATGGCGGATGCGATTTTGGAAATTCCGATGCGTGGGGAAAAGGAGTCGCTGAATGTTTCGGTGGCTTTTGGGGTGGCAATCTTTTCCCTGACGCAATAAAAAATCCGCCTTTTGGAGGGGCGGATTTTTTATTTCTATTGCGAAACTTTTTATTCTTCCTGTTTTCCCATGGAAGCGAGGAGTGCCCAGACACCTACTACGAGGTGGAGGACGTTGTCTGCTACGTTTTCGAGGTTCGAACCGCCGAGGAAGTTTGGGGATGCAGCGTCTTTGACCATGAAACCCCAGACAGCGACGACGAGTGCGAGAACACCGACGAGAACAACGAGCCATTTTTGAGCCATCATTGGGATGGTGAATGCTGCGAGTAACGCGACAACACCGAGGACCAAGTGGACCCAGTTTTCTGGAGTTGTGAAGACCCACGAAGCACCGAAGACGCTCTGGTCAGCGGCTGGGCCGGTCACACCAAAAAACCCGAGGAGTGCGACGAGGACGAGAACCGCCCCACCGACAACGAGGAACTGTTTTGGATTCATAAGAGAGGTTTAAAGATTACTGATTTTAGTTTAAATCATTCTTGTCTGAAAGCAAGGGGCTACCAAGGTTTTACTCCCGAAAAAAGTGGTGGGAATTGGAAAATTTTCAAAAAGTGCTCCGGGCGCGACCCAAAGGAGGGTATTTTGGCTAAAAATCGAATAGCAAGCTATCCGATTTTCTTTACGCCAAAAACCCTCTCTTTGGGGTCCCGCGTCCTCGCAATTTTTTGAAAATTTTCCAATTCCCACCACTTTTTTCGAGAAAAACCTTTTTGGAATGGCCCACTAATCTACAAAAACTCTACCGAAAATGAATACATTCCCATCGCGCAGAGACCCGTGATCTCACTTCCTTTTTTCTGTACTGGAATTTCGATTTCCGTGATTCCTGTTTGTGGTAAATTTTTCTGGTATGAAAGCTTTGGAATGACGAGTACTGAGGAGCAATCGTATGTTCCTTTTGTCTCGACTTCGAGGCGGGTTGGCATATCGGCTTTTGCTGTCACTTTTTTCGGAGTAAATCCGTTGCGTGCAAAAATTCGAATAACCTGAACCCCATTTTCTTCGGTGATGCCGCCGGCTTTTTCGTCACTTCCTGGAGGAGATGAGACAACTGCAAAAACGAAAACTACACTGACGATAAGACTTAATGCAAAAATTATTTTTTCTTTCATGGGTTTCTTTAAATATTAAATATTGGTCTTATGAGCCCAATTCCTGCGAGTCCTGAGAGGAGTGCGAAGAGTCCGAGTCCGATGACGACGACTCCGGTGGTCTGGAAAAACATTCTAGCATATTTTGTGTGTGCGAATTGGAATGATCCGAAAGAGAGAAGTGCGAGCACTGGAAGTGTGCCGAGTGCGAACATCCCCATAATGAGACTTCCTGACCAAAAAGAACCGCTGGAGAGTGCGGCGATTTGCATGGATTGCGTGAATCCGCACGGAAGAAAAAATGTTCCGACTCCGATGATGAATGGTGCAAAAAATCCTTTTTCAATTTTGGTGAGCCGATCGAACATTCCGCGGGGGAGTGTGAGCTGGAAACGTTTGGTGACATGAAAAATGTCGAGCAAATTGAGACCCAAAATAACCATGACTATCGAAACAATGATGCCGAGAATTGATGATCCTGTGGTGCTGATTTTAATGAAACTTCCTGCGACTCCGAGGATTCCTCCGAAAACTGCAAATCCTCCGAGACGACCAGCATGAAAGAAAATAAATGGACGCACTGATGAGACGTCTTTCGAAATTTCTGCGGAGAGCGAGAGGACGAGTCCACCAACGATGGCGAGACAAGTGGAGAGAGACGCGATGATTCCGATGGAAAGTGCTGTCCACTTCGTGACTCCATCGGCGAGATTGATGTCGAGAATTCCTGAGCGCTGGAGCAGCAGGAAGAGCCCGAGGATGAGGAGACCGAGGGGGATGGCGTAGGTGAATTTTTTATGATTTTGCGCTGGTTCTGGTTTTTCGACGGTGAGTTGGTAGCCGTTTTTTGCAAGAATTTTTGACCATTTTTCTGCGAGTGTTTTTTCGTCTTCTTCGAAATTTCCTTCGATGGTGACTTCTTTTTTCATGAGATTTACTGCGACTTTTTCGACGCCTGGTTCGTCTGCGAGGATGTCTTCGATCATGATTTTACAGGCGCTGCAGTGCGTACCAGTGATGTGAAATTGAAAAGTTTTTTTCATATTTTTGCGAATTTTAATCGAAGTGAATTACTGACGACGAGGACGCTGGAGAACGCCATCGCGGCTCCGGCGAAGACAGGACTCAGTGTAATCCCAAATGGGACGAGTACGCCAGCGGCGACAGGAATTCCGATGACGTTGAAGGCGAATGCCCAGAAGAGATTTTGCTTGATAGTGCTGAGTGTTTTTTTCGAGAGATGGATTGCTTGTTCGACTTTGGTGATGTCTCCGTGGAGCAATGTGATGTCGGCGGTTTCGATCGCGACGTCGGTTCCTGTGGCCATGGCGATGCCGACGTCTGCGGCGGCGATGGCTGGGGCGTCGTTGACGCCATCTCCGGCGACGGCAACGAGAGCCCTGGAATCCTTTAATTTCTTCACGAGATCCTGTTTTCCTTCGGGGAGAAGTCGTGCGTGATACGCGCTGATGCCGACTTCCTGCGATACTCTTTTTGCACTTTCTTCATGATCTCCTGTTGCCATGTGTGTTGTGATGCCGTTTTTCTCGAGGTAAGCGATTGCTTCTTTCGCACCTTCCCGGATTTTGTCGCCGATGAAAAAGTAGGCGAGTACTTTTTCCTGTGTGGCGAGAATGATTGGTGTGAGGCCTTTTTTGAGATGTTCTTCAAATACTTTTTTGTCCTGTACGCTTCTCTCTTCCCAGGATTTTGGTGTGATTTCACTGATGAACTGATCGCTGCCGGCGTAATACTTTTCGTTTTTCACTACACCTTCAACGCCTTTTCCTTTGTGCATTTTGAAATTTTCTGCGGGTTCAAGTGAGTTTTTTTTGTCGCCGAGTGCGTTCGTGATGGCATGTGCGAGCGGATGTTCTGAGGATTTTTCGAGGCGTGCGGCGAGCTCGATGACGGCTTCATTTGGGAGCGAAGTTTTGTTGATGAGCTCGATTATTTTTGGTCGTCCTTCCGTGATTGTTCCGGTTTTATCGAAAACGATGTGGCGAATTTTCGAAAGTTTTTCGAGTGCTTCTGCGTTTTTGATGAGGATTGCGTTCGATGCTCCCTTGCCGACTCCGACGATGATTGCGGTGGGTGTTGCGAGCCCGAGAGCGCATGGGCATGCGATCACAAGCACGCCGACGAAACTGCTCACGGCGAGTGCGATGGCTTGTGCGAGCGGCATGTACTGACTCCCGATGAAAATCCAGAAGAGGAGTGCGCCGATAGCAATCACGAGAACTATTGGGACAAATATTGCGGAAACGCTGTCTGCTAATTTTTGAATTGGTGCGCGGCTACTCTGCGCGGATTTCACGAGATCGATGATATGGGCGAGCAGACTGTCTTTTCCGACGCCTTGCGCCTGGATGACAAGCACTCCGTCCTGATTGATGGTTCCGCCGGTGACGTGATCATCGATATTTTTTGTGACCGGCATTGGTTCTCCGGTGACCATGGATTCGTCGATGTAGGATTGTCCCTCGATCACTTGTCCATCGACCGGAATTCTAGCGCCGGGTTTCACGATAATGAAGTCTCCTTTTTTGACTTCCTGGAGCGGAATTTCCACTTCTGTCCCGTCGCGCTTTACGATCGCTGTTTTTGCCTGGAGAGAAATGAGTGCTTTGAGTGCATCACTGGTTTTTTCTTTCGCGCGCGCTTCCAGAAATTTTCCGAGTGTGATAAATCCGATGACGACGATCGCGACATCGTAGTACATGATTTCGGTGTCGATGTATGGTTCGAGTATTTCTTCGAATGCGGATACTCCAAAACTGTAGAGAAATGCGACGAGTGTTCCCATGCCGATGAGTGTGTCCATGTTTGCTTGTCCGTGGCGGAGGAAGCGGAAAAATCCTTTGAGAAATGGCTTTCCGATTACAAAAAGCATGTAGGTCGCCAGAATGGGGAGGAGATGATGGAAGAATTCTTTCGTGATTTCGTTCATCGCAGGAATATATCCGTATTTATTCCCGAAAATTTCCCATGCCATGATAATGACACTGAGGACAACGATAGGAATGGAAATAGTGACGTGATTTCTGAGAAGTGCGAGTTCTGCATTTTTCTCGGAATTTTCTGAGACACCTCCTTCTGATGAATTTTCCTGCTCGTCTTTTTGCTCTTGTTTGAGCGTATATCCGAGTGGACTGATAACTTTGTTCAGTGATTCCAAACTCACTCCTTCGGAGGTGATTTGTGCTGTTTCGGTTCCGTAGGAAGCTTCAATGTTCTCGACGCCGGGCACTTTTTTGAGTTTTCGTTCGATGATGTTCGCGCAAGAAGCGCAGTGCATCCCAACGATCGCGTAGGTATTTTTCATGGTTGAGAAAGTTTAAAAATCGAGAGAATTTCTTTCACGGCTTTTTCTTTTTTTCCGGACTTCATCTGGTCTACCACGTGCGTTCCGAGATGGTTTTCCATGACGAGCTGCTCGACTCCGGTGAGCGCTTTTTTGATCGCCAAAGACTGCGTGATGATGTCAACGCAATACTGCTCTTCTTCGGTCATTCGCTGGAGACCGCGGATTTGACCTTCGATGATTTTGAGACGGTGGAGAGTTTTTTTCTTGATGTCTTGTTTCATGTGATTGTGATGGTTTTATATTAAATCTTTTTTTCTGTTCTCAAATTCTTTTTTATCAATTTCGCCTTTTGCATATCTTTGTTTCAAGATTTCAATCGGTGATTTTTCATGGGTGCGAACTTTGCGATATTCATCAGAGAACCATTTGATCAATGCAATAATTCCAGCAGCGATGAGCACCCACCAGAGAGCCATGAAAATCCAACCGAATCCGCCGAGAGGGAAAAAATCAAAATTCATCATAGGAATGTTTGGTTAAAGGTTTATTATATTTGTCCATGTGGTACCGCCATCTATACTTTTGTAAATTGCGTTATTTTTTGTAAAAAGATACATTTTTTCAGGTGATTTGGAATCGAAGGCTGCATAGAATGCGATGTCTCCACTGAAATCTTCATTTATTTTTTCCCACTTCGAGCCTCCATCACTACTTTTCGATAGGCCAAGTTCTTGTGAATAGGAAAACATTATTTTTGGATTTTTTGGATGTATCGCGAGGAATACGACTGGTGTTTGCTTGAGTTGTTCAGAAAGTTCTGTCCATTGCTCGCCCTTGTTGCGACTTACTTTTATCCCCTGCGTGGTCGTGGCGTAGAGAGTACCTCCTTCCTGTGGATCCGTGGTGAGAGCGATCACATTTGAAAGCGATGTACTGAGGATTTTCCAGTTTTTACCGCCATCTTCACTCCTTTGCAACATGCCGTTATACCAGCCATATATCAGATCTTTATTCGTGCCACTGACTGCCATTGCATGAAAATCAACAGGTCCCTGCGCACCGGGTGAAATTCGTTTCCATGTCATGCCACCATCCTCTGATTTCTGAAATCCTATGTTTCCTCCTGTGCCGAGATGACCGCTGCTCAAAAAAGTGTTGGGAATTGTGGGATGTATCGAAAAACCCATGAGATCATCACTGCTTTTACCTATTTTGTATAAGTCTTTTTCATTCATTAGGACGAATAGGCCATCGTGCGTTGCGATGTATAATTTCGATGAATCGGTTGTATCAACAGCAAAACCGTGTGCATGCGCAATGGATTCTGCCGGACTTAGAGCGGTACTATCTGTTTGAGCGCAGCCTGCCAGGACTGAAAGAATGAGGAGTCCGCTGAGAAACAGCAATATTTTTCTTTTCATATGAGTGGTGATGGAATCTATCACACCCCATGATACCCCTAGGGGGTCTATGTGTCAAGTTTTGTTTTTTGTCTCGATATATTCTCCTACTTTATGATAGAATGTGTTCATCTTATGAAGATCCCTACCTTCATTACTCTCTTTCTACTGCTCCTTTTCGGAGTAGGGCATTTCTCTCACGGTGTGTCGATGAGCCATGAAGGAGTGCCACGTGAGGCATCTTCTTCTCAATGTGTCCAAACCTGCTTTGATGTTCTTGATCATGGTTTTTTCCAGTTTTCATCATTTCCAAATTTATCTACTGGAAAATTTCTTTTTCTGCCGGTTTTATTTTTCCTATTTGTTTTTTCCTTTTTTGATTATTTTTACAAAATCAGAAAAAGGCCTCTTGTTCAAAAAGTTTTTAGTGGGGTTGATGGCACCATTCTCAGGGAATAAATTTTACTTTTTTTGCGAAAGGTAAAATTTAACATTCTTTTCCCGTATGCACTCCCTCAACGATTCCGCCTCTACCATGATTCAATGGGGATTTATTGGTCTTTTCATTGCTGCCATCGTCTCCCTCTATTTTTTGATTCGCTTTCTGTCCCGAAAGGCACAAATGGTCGATATTCTCGATTATGGTGGTCTTCGTCAATTTGTGAAAAGCAGATGGTATCCAGCTGTTTTTCAAATTCCAGCTCTTGCTTTGTTTGGAATTATTGCTGCCTATCTCTTTCTGGGTCCAAAAGAATATGGTCAAAATCCGGGATCTATTCTGATCTGGACTTTCTGGTGGGCTATTTTGCCGTTCAGTTTTATACTCGTTGGAAGGCTCTGGTGTGCGATTTGTCCTTTTGCCTGGATTAGCGATTTCGTCCAGAAACACTTTGGTCGTCGACAAAAAATACCTTTTTGGCTGGGAAAATACAGCTATTGGATTGTTGATATTACTTTTATTCTTATTACCTGGTTTGATCGAGTCTTCGGGATGACTGAACATCCTGCATTGACTGGTGTGATATTTTTAGGACTCTTTCTGGGTGTTGTCATTTGCGGTTTTCTGTATGAAAGACGGGTTTTCTGCCGCTATATCTGTTTCCTGGGGAATGTCGCTGGAAATTATTCCATGGCGGCTCCGATAGAACTGGTTTCGAAAAATCCGGAAGTGTGCAAGAGCTGCAAAGAAAAATTCTGCTTTTTTGGCAGGGAAAAACAGGCTGGTTGTCCGTATTATCAGGTGATTCCTACGAAAGATGGAAATCGTTTTTGTGCTTTGTGTGCTAACTGTGTCAAAGCCTGTCCTCATGACAATATCGCTCTGAGGGTACGACCTTTTGGAAGTGATTTTTGGAAGAGAATGTATGTGCGTTTTGAAGAAAGTTTTTTTGCGAAAATTCTGGTGGGTATCGTGATTATCCAGAACATTGGTATGCTGAGTCTCTGGGATGAATTCAGTGGATTTTTCAGTTCTTTTACCGGAATTACGAATGAAAAAATTCTTTTTACGGTTGTTTATTTTTTGACGATGCTCGTACCAGTCGGCTTGATGTTTATTTCCAGTGCTTTTTCTGCACGAGCCAGCAAAGAAAAGATGATCCAGAATTTTGCCCGTTTTGGTTATGCGTTTATTGCTGTCGACCTTGCTGGACATTTGGCACATAATTTGAATCATCTTCTCGGAGAGGGAAAGACTATTTTGGCTGCTCTCATCGGGATATTTTCTCAAAAAGTTGAACAGATGGTGGATAGCAGCGTGTTGAGTCCTATGACGGTCATGACTCTTCAATATCTCATTTTGAGTCTTGGAATTCTGGGAACATTTTTTATCACTTATTCTATTGCAAAAAAGAAAGCGCAGACGAAGGCTGATGTCGTCAAAACGATGCTGCCTCATTTACTTCTCCTCTTTGGACTTATGATTTTGAACTTTTATATTTTTTCACTTCCTATGGATCATAGAGCCTAAAAATTCTTAACACATCCTATATGTACGAAACTTTTATTGCATTTCGAAATTCGATTACTGGTTTTTTGTATCGAAATATTCTGAAAAAAATCTTCTTCCAACGGGATCCGGAGGAGGTTCATGACCACATGGGCGATGCTGGAGAATGGCTTGGGAAACACTTTTTTACGCGCAAAATAACTTCCTGGCTTTTTGGTTATCATCATCCGAGTCTGGAGCAGAATGTGCTCGGCATTCATTTCCGAAATCCTATTGGACTTTCAGCGGGTTTCGACAAGAATGCGGTGCTCACTGACATACTTCCTTCGGTTGGTTTTGGGTTTGCGGAACTGGGTTCTATCTCAGGAGAACCCTGCGCAGGAAATCCGAAGCCACGTCTCTGGCGACTTCCGAAATCGAAGTCTCTGGCTGTTTACTATGGTCTCAAAAATGATGGCTGCGAAGTCATTTCCCGACGTCTTCGTGGGAAGAAATTTTCTATTCCTTTTGGCATCAGCATTGCGAAAACGAATTCTCCTGATACGTGCGAACTCCAAGCTGGAGTGAAAGATTACGTGAAAGCTTTTCAGCATTTTTTGACGATTGGGGATTACATCACCATCAATATCAGCTGTCCAAATGCGTATGGAGGAGAGCCTTTTACGGATTCGAAAAAACTTGAAAGTTTACTGACGGCGATTGATGCCATTGCATATTCGAAACCCATATTTCTCAAACTGGCTGTGGATCTCGATCGCTCACAAATTGATACCCTTCTGGAAACTGTTTCCCATCATCGGATTCACGGTTTCATTTGTACAAATCTTACGAAGAAACGGGAAAATCCTAAAATTCTTGATGCGAATGTTCCTGAAAAGGGCGGTCTGAGTGGCAAAGTTGTTGGAGATCTCGCCACTGAATTGATTCGATATGTTTATCGAAAAACACAGGGGAAATATATCATCATTGGTTCTGGTGGAGTCTTCTCCGCTCTGGATGCTTATGCCAAAATAAAGGCTGGTGCATCACTGATTCAGATGATTACCGGCATGGTTTTCGAGGGTCCCCAGGTTGTGAGTGAAATCAATCAGGGACTCGTCAAACTTCTCCGAAAAGATGGATTTTGCAATATTCGGGAGGCGATCGGGACGGATTCGCGTTAATTTTTTCGAAGCCACTTTGTGAGTGCTGTGACTCCAGCGATGGTGAGCACTCACCAAGCTCTTCTTTCTTTCTCGAAAGTATAAAAAATACAGCCGCATCTATCAGCAAAAATGCTCCGATTCCGCCGAAGATCCATCCTTGTCTTCTGTCGTTGTTTCCGAGTGTGGCGTTGTCGGCTGCGTTGCTGTCTGCAAGTGCAGGGTTTTCTGATGCTCCTGAGAAAAAATTCGCAGCATATGTGATAAATCCGATGGCTATCACGAGAGAAATAACTGCACAAATGAGGAATATCTTCGATTTTTCCATGGAATGAGATGTTGAATTGAAATGGTCGGGGTGCTGGGACTCGAACCCAGGGCCTCCTGCTCCCAAAGCAGGCGCGCTAGCCAACTGCGCCACACCCCGTCCTAACGTGTGACATGTGACTTGTGACATGTGACGACGCGAGAGGGACTTTATCACACTTTCCCTGGGTTGAAAAATTTTTTGGTGATTGCTGTTTCTAGAAGCTATTTTCGGGTATATTGGCGCCGTGAAAGCTTCTGAGAATAATTTTGATTTTTTGCGGTTTCTTTTGGCGTCTTTTGTGATTATTACGCATAGTTATGCGCTTTTGGGGACTCCGGAGAATGATCTTCTCATGCAGATCAGTGGTGGGCAGGTGCGGTTTAGCACTTTGGCGGTTCGTGGGTTTTTTGTGATCAGTGGATATTTGATTTTTTTGAGTCTCGAGCGTTCGTCTTCGGTTTGGAATTTTTTGAAAAAACGGGTTTTGAGAATTATGCCGGGGTTGGTGGCGATGACGTTTGTTGTGATTCTTTTCAGCGCTTTTTTTCTGACGAAAGAGTCTGTGACTGCGTTTCTGTTTTCGCGTGAAACTTTTGTGTATGCGGCGAAAAATATTCTGATGTTTTTCGGCATTAATCCGCCACTCCATGATGTTTTTGTTTCAAATCCTGTTCCGGCGATTACGAATGGATCGCTGTGGACTTTGTCGTATGAAGCACTTTTTTATCTGATTCTTGCTGGTTTCTTTTTTGTGAAACGATCGTGGAGAATGCCGGTTTTTGTGGGATTGTGGATTTCGCTATATGTCGCGCGGCTCTGGTGGACGCCGTCTTTGGTTCTTTTTCCTTACACGAGTTTTGAGGCTTATCATCTGATTGATTTCGGTTTGTATTTTCTCGCGGGGGCGATTTTGTCACACTTTGTGGAGCGGATGAAATCGAATTTTGGAATTATTTTTTGTGGTGCGTTGCTCGTTATGATTCTCGCGGGGGCGGTGCATCTGTATGGCGCTCTGCAATATATTGCGCTTCCTGTTGCGGTGATTTCGCTCGCGTGGATATCACTTCCTCCGCTCAATCGTTGGGGAAATTTTGGAGATTTTTCGTATGGAATTTACATCTATGCTTTTTTTGTGCAGCAGGTTCTCGTGTATTTTTTTCCCTCGATGTCGCTCGGACTTTTCATGACACTCTCGTTTGTAGGCTCGTGGGCATGCGGAATTCTCTCTTGGTATTTGGTCGAGCGATGGACGATTCGTAGTCGCAGTCAGCTTCAGAAGAGCGTGTAGACGAACGGCGCGAAAATACTGCCTTGTGTGAAAATGACGAGTGTTCCGATGATGAGAAGCATCATAACGATCGGCACGAGCCAGAATCTTTTGCGATTCATGAGAAATTTCAGGATGTGGTGGATGCCGGTGAGACGGGACATGGAGGAGGATTTAGGATTTAGGATTTAGGATTTTATTCAGGATGCTTTCGGCGGTGAGCTGGTTTCCGGGGATGGCGAAATGGGGGTCGATTTGGGGGAAATAAAGCTGTTGATCTGTATTTTTTTGGAAAATGGGGAGGAGATCCAGGCAATTTATTTTATTTCTGTTGCAGATTTCTTTCAATTTTTGCTGTGGAACTTTTAATTCGAATTCTTTTTCTCCGAAAATTTGGTCCGGATATTTTTGCCAATAATTTCTGCTGACTTGCACGTCCATTGGAATGATGACGACGAGAAATTGTACTTTTTTGCTGTCGAGGAAACTTTTCATTCTTGCAAGATCGGCTTCGTACTGCGTCCAGAGCGATGCCATGTCAGGTGGCAAGAGTGGATTTTTTTCGTCCATGAAAACCGGCCAGATGTAGCCTGGGTATTTTTGGAGTTTCATGAGGAATTGTTTTTTCCTTTGTGCGAGGTCGGCGATGGCGAGGCTGTGGAAGGGGATTGCGTCGTGCGATCCGAGATATCCGTCGGGAGTGACGAGGACTTCTTTATCTTTAATTCCCACGGGAAAGCCATTTTTGTCGCGTTCGACCTCGCTGCGGCGTTGTTCGGTGAGATCGTTGCCGACGAAAATATTCAGGATGACCGTGTCGGGTTTCAGTGTGTCGAATTCTCGTGTGAGATGGATTAATTCTTGTCGGATGGAATATCCGACGACGCCTGCGTTCATGACATCGCTCCCTCCGGAGATTTCATATTTTTTGGAGTCGAGATTTTTTTGCATGAAGGCGGAGATGGTTTCGTCCTGTTTTACGTTCATGCCGAATGTGAAGGAGTCGCCGAGGAGGAGGATGCGGGGAGCGGGGGAGCCAGGAGTTAGATGATTGCTGCGTTGGCCGAATTCGTTGAAAAATGACTTGCTGCCTGCGTAATCGAAGGTGATGTTGGGTTGATGTGCCCAGCCGAGATCGGGGTCGGTTCGGTAAATCGGTTTTTCGATGACGGTTTTGATGGTGCCGGGATTGTTGATTTTGAGGCGCAGGTAGACTTCGTAAACTGCCAGGAGTGCGATGATGGCGACACAGAATATTGCGACGTTGATGAGTATGATCTTTACAATTTTTTTCATATGAGTGTTATTCCTTTTTCATGAATCTTTTTTGGGTCGACTTTGATGATTTTTTCTGGGTCCAAATCTTCTTTGAAAATCACGAAATTTCCGAGGACGAGAACGTCCATATCTGTTGAAGCGAAGCACTGAAACGCTTCCTGCGGTGTTCTGACGATTGGTTCACCGCGGATGTTGAATGAGGTGTTCACGATGATGTCGAATCCAGTTTTTTCTCCGACTTTTTTGATGAGTGCGTGGTAGAGGGGTTCGGATTCTGGTGTCACGGTTTGTAATCTGGCGGAGCCGTCGACATGCGTGATTGCGGGGAGTTTGTCGCGAAGCTCAGCCTTTACTGGCGCGATGAGGAGCATGAATGGACTATCGTTCGTCCCGAGTTCGAAATATTTTCTTGTAGATTCTTGCGCGACGGATGGCGCAAATGGGCGGAATTTTTCGCGGTGTTTGATTTTTACATTCAAGATTTCCTGCATATCGCGACATGCTGGATTGCCTATGATGCTGCGGTGGCCGAGCGCTCGTGGTCCGAATTCTTGACGACCCTGGAACCATCCGACAACTTTATTCTCACTGACGAGCTGTGCGACGGTTTCGATCAAATCTTTTTCGTCGCCATAATGTTTGAATTTTATACTCTCTTTTTCGAGAAACTCTTTGATGTCCTGACCTTTGTAATCACTGCCGTCGGAACCGTAGTAGGCGTGGATCCATGGATCCTGTGGATGGTATGTGTAGGGCTTTTTTTCACTTTCGAATTTTTCGACCTGAAATTGATTCCAGAGAAAATACGCGGCGCCGACGGCGCATCCGGCGTCTCCGGCGGCGGGCTGGATGTAGAGATTTTTGTAGTTCGTGTGCTTGAGAATTTCCGCGTTGGCGACGCAGTTGAGTGCGACTCCGCCCGCGAGACAGAGGTTTTCGGAGGGTGCGAGTGTCCAGAGATGGTTCACTTGTTTGAGAATAATTTCTTCTGTGACTTTCTGAATACTGGCGGCGATGTCGGCGGCTTTCTCGGTAAATTCTTTTTCGGGAGGCGGCGTTTCTCCGAAGAGTCCAATGAATTTTTGATTGTAACTGAGAAACGAATGATGGAAACCGAAATATTCCATGTTCAATTTCATGCTGCCGTCGGCGGCGACGTCGATGAGATGTTTGTAAATAATATCTTTGTATTTCGGTTTGCCATATGATGCGAGACCCATGACTTTGTATTCGCCATTATTCACTTCGAAACCGAGGAATGCGGTGAATGTGCTGTAGAGAAGGCCGAGAGAATGCGGATAATGGAGCTCTTTCAAAACCTGGATTTGACCGTTTTTGATGACGCCTATGCTCGTGGTCGTCCATTCTCCCACGCCATCGGCGGTGAGATAAGCGCATTCCTGAAAATTGGAAGAATAAAAACTGCTCGCGACGTGACTCGTGTGATGATCGCCGTAGTAGACTTTGCCTGTGTAGCCGATGTGTTTTTTCACGAGATGACCGAACCAGAGTTTCTTTTCTATCCACTGTGGCATGGCTTTCATAAACCACAAAAATGATTTGGGGAATGTGGCGATCGTGTTGTAGAGGATGCGCTCGAATTTGATGAGTGGCTTCTCGTAAAAGATGACTGCGTCGAGTTCTTTCGCGGTGATGCCTGCTTTTTGTAAACAGAATTCGATTGCGTTCTGCGGAAAACTGTTATCGTGTTTGATACGCGTGAAGCGTTCTTCTTCGCTGGCTGCAATGATTTTCCCGTCTTTCAGAAGTGCGGCGGCGGAGTCGTGATAGAAACAGGAGATGCCGAGAATAAACATAAAAAATTAAAAAGGGAGTTCCATTCCTTCGAGAGAATTGAGATTTCCTCCTCCGGGGATTTTATTTTTTTCTGGGACGATCCAGTAGGACGATGCAGTGATGCGCTCTCTCAAAAAATCCTTGCGCATGATGCGCGCGAGGAGGCTCATGGGGCCAACAAAAACGAAGTAGATCACTGTCAGGAATATCGGACCCACTATTTTGCCGAGGAGTTCTCCGAATTTGATCCAATAATCCTTTATTTTTCGCAGTATATTCATAGTTTTTGGTAAACTTTCCCTGCGCGGCATGTTACCATTATTTGTGTCAAAAAACTATGGAAAAGCTCTTCTCTGAAATGCTCGGTATGCCCGTGATTGATGAATCTGATGGCCATATTCTGGGTCGGATCATGAATATCTTGATCCATCCGGACAATGGTCAGATTCTTGCCTTTTCGCTGGATTTTTCTTTTGGAAGAATCGTTCTGCCTGTCGATGTGCGTGGGGTTTTTCGCGAGGTGATTGTGCGCGAGGCAGATATCACATCGAGTGAGGATGTGGTGCGAATTTCGCAGGTTCTGGAGCGTGATTGCCCGGTGTACGCTGCGCGTGTTGTGGCGAAAAATGGGAAATTTCTCGGGAAGGTTTTCGATTATTCGATGAACATCGATATGGGAATGATGACGAATATTTTTGTGGCGAAAGGGTTTCTGGGACTAGTGCGGTGGAGTCAGCGGATTATTTCTTTCTCGAATATTCTGGAAATTAAACCGAAGAAGATTGTGGTGCGGAGTGATGTGGCGGAGGCGAAGGTGGGGCGTTTTGCCGCAGAAGGTACATCCTCATAGACTTACTTCTTCCGCAGATTTCCCAGGGTGGGGATCTCTTTTTTCTGTCGCCGGAAAACCAAAAAACCCCGCGTTTCCGCGGGGTTTTGAGTTTCTAATTATATTTCAGGCTTATGCCGTTTCTCCTGTTCCTGCCTTGAGAATCGTGTTCACGAGAGCGAATGAGATGGCTATCAGTAGGATTCCGATCACGGCGTACATGATGATTTTTTTGGCGGTTTCGATTTGGTCGCCTCCTGCGGAGGTGACGTAGAGGACACCTGCGTAGATAATCATGACGACTGCTACGAGACCCAGGAAGAGAAGGAAGAAATTGATGATTCTAAGCGCGAGGCTACGAATGTCGCCGGATCCGCCGCTGATTTGGTTGACGACGTCTGGCTTGTCGCTATCGTTGAGAACGCTGCCGCCGACGCTGACTCCGCCGCTTGTTCCCTGGGCGAATGCTGCTGGAGCAAAGTTAAAAATCGTCAATGTGATAGACATGAGTCCCATGACGACGAGGAATTGTTTCAATGTTCGAGACATAAGGAATGAGTTAACGGTTAAAAAAACCACTGGACATAGTGTAGCAGTGCTTCAAAAAAAACTCAAAATGGATTTTCTGGAAGCATTTCGATTTCTGTGTGGAGGTCGTATCCGGTCTTTTGCTTCACGATTTTTTGAGTTTCGTGGATGAGCTCTAATGCATCTTTTTGTGTGCCTTTTCCATGATTGAGGAAAAAGTTTCCGTGTACCGAGGAGATTTGAATGTCGCCTTTTTGCACATTTTTGCAGCCAGATTCGTCGATCAGTTTTCCGGCGGAAATTCCTGGCGCTGGATTTTTGAAGATGCAGCCGGCAGATTTTCCTTTTGGTTGGGTTTGATTTCTTTTTTTTAGGATTTCGGTCATGGTGGCCTGCATCGCTTTTGCGTCTTCTACCTTGTGGAATTTCCATGTGCCGGCGAGGATGATGAGTGTGGGATTTTTTTTGAAAATACTGTCGCGATAGTCGAAGTCGAGTTCTTTGGTGAATTTTTTTTCAATTTTTCCTGTTTGTTGATCGAAAATTTCTGCACTTTCCAGGAGGTCTTTGGTTTCGACTCCGCTCGCACCGGCGTTGCCGCGGATAGCGCCTCCGACGCTTCCAGGTAGCCCGATCCAGCCTTCCATTCCAGCGAGATTGCTGGCGATGGCCTTCTGAAGAAGCTGTGCGACGGGTATGCTACTTTCTGCGCGGATGTTCTCACCGTTGATTTCGATTTTCTTGAGATTTGGATGAATAATGAGCCCACGGAAACCGTTGTCGTGAAAAAGCGTGTTGCTGCCCCCGCCGAGGATGAAAGAGGGAATCGCCTGTTGTTTCGCTTCTGCAATCAACAGTATTAAATCCTCAATATTATCGGGTTCAGCGAAGAGGTCTGCGGGTCCACCAATCTGAAAAGTGGAATATTCGGCCAGAATGACATTTTCGCGAATGACCGGCTGAAGTTTTTCGGAAAAAAGAGCTTTAGAGAACGACATTGTGGCTATTATAGCAAGCTTCCTGCCCAGCGCATGAACTTTTGGTTGCACGTGAAAAAAATTCTGCTAGGATGTGTGTCATGCCGCCTTAGCTCAGCTGGTAGAGCAACTGTTTTGTAAACAGTAGGTCTCCGGTTCGAATCCGGAAGGCGGCTCCAGATTTATACGGAAAGAATATCTTGGATCGCTTCATGCGTTCCTCTTTTTTTGAGCTGAAAAAACATTCCCATTGCTATGAATTGGAGAGCATCCTCGAAAAAATCCGTGATCAAATCTGTGTTTTTCCCTTCGAATGCAACATGCGCTGGACAGCCCATGCGAGGGCCAAAAAGATACTTCTTTTCCTTGGGATCCAGACCTGCGAGAGATCGGAGTTGTGGTCGAATGTGATATTTCCCCGCCTCGTCTTTTCTTACTGCAATCACTTTTTCCTCTGTGGCTACTGCACTTTTTCGTGTGAATTCTGAAAGAATGGTGAGTGCCATATGCGTCACAAATGGAAATGCTTCTCGAACCATTTCTTTGCAATCTTCGAGAGATAATTCCTCTGGCGCTCCTGATGTTTCCATCACTTCTTTTGTTTCTGCTGCGATGAGTGAAGAGACGTTACTCATCATATTTTTTGCCGTCATCAGTCCGTCGTGAATTCTTTTCTTCAAGTATGGCAATTCAGAATCTTTCCATTTGTTGTCGAGCTTATGAGTTCCTTCTGCTTCTATCATGCGATTCAAAACCCTCATTGAATTTTTTTCACTCTCTGTGCCCTTGCCCAATATCTGATTTATGATTTTTGCCCAGTGGAATTCATTGTCTATTTCAAAATTCTGATCACGTTTTCCATGTTTTTTTACTGCATCAAATACGACTGCCATTGCGATGTATCTTTTGATTTTTTCTTTTCCTGTCTCGCTCTGTACCCCTGGTTTGTCGCACTCTCGCTCCGCCACTTGCGCACACATGTCAGCGATCTTTTCTTCGATCTCCACTTCTGTTCTTTCTCCAGCCTCCAGCCAGCTTCGAAATTCCTTTGCTTCTCGTGTGATTCTGACAAAATCGCTGTATTTACCAGTTTCCCCTGGCTTTCCTTCGCTTTCTGGCACTGTTAAAACAGCTTCAGTGGTTGATTTCATAGAAGTTGCTATTGTCCATGCTTTATCTCTTTTTGTCAACTCTTTTGCGGCTCGGACGCAGGAGGCTCCTCTTTTTTGATCGACTTCGTGACCCAGGCAATGCCGAGGAGTGAGACCAGGAATGTGACCGCGAGGAAGGCGCTGATCGAGATAAATGCGACGTCAAAACTGAAAACGGAGATGATGACTCCACCGATGAAGGTGCCGAAGACATTTCCGGAATTAATAATCATTTTGAGTGGTCCTGCGGAGACGTTGGCGTCGATGGTTTGGGTGTTGTGGATGAGTGCATAATTTTCCTGAAATCTTTCTGCGAAGAATGATTGCGCTGTTGGAAATGCGGCGGCGTATCCGATGGAATTTCCGAGGCCCATGAGGATGACCCAAAAGACATCGTGGCTGATGCTGAACCCAAAAATTGAAGCGGCTGCGAGACCGAGACCGAGATACATGAAAAATGGCCGACCGATTTTTTCTGAAAGTTTTGAAAATGGAACCTGACACAGAAAGAGGGGAATGATAAAAATTCCGATGATGAGACCGGTGTATGCGGGGCTGAGTTTTGCTGGGATGATGACTTCTTTGAGAATAAAGATGGGCTGGAAAGTGATGACGAATGTATCCCAAAAACTGAAAAATGCGACAACGATGCTGCTCCAGATGAGTGGGGCTTTCGGTGGTGAAAAGATGCTTCCGAGGCCAGCGAATGAATCTTTGAGTTCTTTGATGAATCCTTCTTTTTCGAAAGTTTGTAGTGGTCGAATGGGCTTGAGCATGACGACCTGCTTGTTTCCAATTTTTTCTTTGATCGCTTCCTGGGCTGCATGAATTTTGTCGATAGCAACATTCTTTGAAGAGATCATGAAATTCTCGAGACCATCGATGAGCTCCTGGGCAGAAAATTTGTTGGCGATCACTTTTGTGTCGAGCTCGGAAATTTCGACATCGTATTCTGTTTTGTTGAAGAAGAGCAGGATGAAAATGGCTGTGACGAGCAGAAAAATCAACGTAATCCAGAGTGGGTCAAAGAGGTTACGAATGATTCCAAAAGCGCTGGTCATGCCGAGTCCGAGGACGAGTCCGAGAGCTTCTGCAACATTTTTTTGAGAGATATTTTGTGAATATTGTTCTGGATGGGAATTTTGAAAAATATATGAAAGCATGGTGATGTCATAAAGGTCGTGTGTCAGACCATAAATTAGCACTGCTAGAAATATAATGATGATCGCAATTTTGCTCGCCAGAAAAATAAAAGTTGCGAACATGAGTCCTAAAATTGAGAAAAAGAGCAACCATCTCGAAGGAATAATTTTTTGAATATATCCCATTGGCACGTCCGCGAAAATGGCGATCAGTCCTGTGATGCTCATGAAAAGTCCAACGAAAAAAACTGAGAGTTTTTCGCTCAGAATGAGTGAGACAGAAAAAGCGAGGAGCGAGTAGGAAAAGACCCACATCATCGCTGTGAGATGGAATAGGAGCTGTTTCCCGGTCTTGATGTTCGTTTTTTTGAGAAGGAAGGAGGTGGGGGAGGACATCGTGTGCATTGTACCTAAAATATGGTTTTTCAAAAACTCTGGGGATTGGAAAATTTTTGAAGAGTGCTCCGGGTGTAGCTCAACGGCTTGTTCTCGAAGAAGAGTGTGAGATTTGGGGCTCCAAGTCGTCGCAATTTTTTGAAATTTTCCCAACTCCCCGAGTTTTTGAAAAGCTATATTGGGTCACTGTACCTGTACGGCAAAAAAGAATCCTTGGACAAAATAAGCCTTTCTGCTAACATTCTTCCGCACTGTTTTGTACTTTTTGGGCAGGTACCAAAGTGGTCAAATGGGGCAGACTGTAAATCTGCTGGCTTCGGCCTTCGGGGGTTCGAAACCCTCCCTGCCCACCAAAATTATTTATGAAAACAAAGCGCTCCATCCCTGTGATCTTTGAGGATGATTTTTTGTTCGCGATCAATAAGCCGCCGCGGATGGCTTGTGTGCCGGCTCCGGGGATTTCGATTGATCAGACGGCGGCGGGGATTATTCGTGAACAATTCGCGGACTCTGGGTTTTCCCCTTATCTTCTCCATCGCCTTGATAGTGACACTTCGGGTGTTGTGCTTTTCGGGAAGCATGAGGAAAATCGCAAGGATTTGGAAAATATTTTTCGTGACAAAGAGGGGACGAAGAAAATTTATGTTGCCCTGGTGAAGGGGATTCCGCGCGGGGGTGTGATGAAAATGAAACTCAAGGCGCGTCATACGGAGGTGGCGGTGGACGCAGAGACGCGGTTCAAGGTTTTGGAAGTTTTCAAGGCTGGCGACGTTCCGTGTGCTTTTGTGGAAGCGGAAATTCTCACGGGGCGCAAACACCAGATTCGTCAGCATTTCTCGACGATTGGATGTCCGGTGGTGATGGACAAAATGTATGGCGACGAGAAATTTAATTCCCGATTTTTCAAAAAATATCATCTGTCGCGGCAATTTCTGCATGCGGCGACACTGTCTTTCATTCATCCGATGACAGAAAAGCGCGTCACGATTGAGACGAAACTTCCGCCGGATTTGATGTCGTGTCTCAAAAAGATGGCTTAATCTGCGTGCTCGTGGAGATGTTCTTCTGGCATTTTCTGGCCTTCTTCGATGATGACAGGGAGGA
>ERZ1292633.623-Hain-H41-02um-R1-623-length-40329-cov-20_pt1 | contig 40329 bp, 30 predicted proteins | sample MGYA00564406_ERZ1292633 | MGnify/ENA primary metagenome ERZ1292633 (study PRJEB36523, sample SAMEA6512639) | groundwater metagenome | collected 2019-01-08 | study: AquaDiva: Metagenomics assemblies of 32 groundwater samples | reverse complement strand
ACGAAATACGGTTGGAGCCGGGGGATTTGTATCTCGTCAATCCGCGAAGTGTGGTAGTGCTGTTAGGTAAGTAGAATGGAGAGATGGCGTTGTATTCAGCTCGCGGCAGGGAAACTTCAGGGTATTCGACGGCGCATCGACCGCGCACGTTCCTAGAATGTTTCTTCCAAGCTTGCTCGTTATCTCTCAGGGATGGGGGCTGTTGATCTCCCACTGCGGGCAGCTTTCTCACCCGCCCACCCACTGGCACGCCGAGACGTACCATTAGCCCGAGCGAGGGCCTTCAAATCATCTTCATCTCTCGTTAAGGGAGTGGCCAAGGCTGCCCTTTACTGCGCGCATCGAACGAGCACCGTTTCACCGTGCGCGTTCTGCGAGCAAGAAGGGCACCTGGCCCCTCCCTCCCCATCCTTCTCAGGCCGCGCGTTGCGCGAGCACAGGAGATCAACAGGCTCCATCCCGCTCTCTATTCCTTGACCGTCATCTTTATCGTAACTGGTACCAGCGGATTGTCGAATTCGTCGCGGGCGGCGGTGACGATCTTGTCTACTATGTCCATGCCCCGAACGACCTCGCCGAAGACGGTGTAGGTTCGGTCCAGCCCGCTGTTGTCATCGACACAGATATAGAACTGCGAGCCGTTATCGTTGGGGTCGCGCGTGCTGTTGCTCTCTCGTGGGACCTTTGCCATGCCGATCGCGCCCCGTTTATGCGGACGATCGCTGGTTTCAGGATTCAGCCAGTAGCCGGGACTGCCTGACCCGTGCACGGCACGGTCAGCAGTCTTGCTCAGTGGATCGCCGCCCTGGATGATGAATCCTGGAACGACACGATGGAAGGTGGTTCCATCATAGAATCCAATTTTGGCGAGCTTGAGAAAGTTCTCGACGTGGCGAGGCGCGTCGTCCGGGTAGAACCGAATCTTGATCTCGCCGAGCGGCGTTGTAATGGTAACGCGCGGATCTATTTTTTGAAATTGCATGGTCATGCCATCAAGTTAGCAAGGACGCAGCCTGGGAGGCAAGAGCTCGCTTCGCGAATGGTGAATTTTAAATGTTGAATGTTTAATGACGAGTTGCATCTGTAATTCAAACTTTATCATTCATCATTTAACATTGCTTCAGCCCGTCCCCGGGCTTTATGAGAAGCCAAAGGACTCCGCCCAGGATGGCTACGACTGCAGCCACGCCTAACGAGACAGGCCAGCCCCAGTGATTGGCCAGCCATGGGGTCAGGGTCGGTGAAATCGTCCCACCGATATTGGCGCCGGTGTTCATGAGCCCTGACAATGTGCCTGCATGGGCTTTTGATAGGTCAGTCGTCGAAGCCCAGTAGGCGCCGACCGCAAAGTAGAGCCAGCCTGCGCCGAATGACAGGCTGGTGATTGCCAGAAAGGGAGAATCAACGACGCCACCCAAAGCAATCGCGCACCCAGCCAGGACCATGCCGGTCATGCCGGCCACAGCCCGTCCGGTGGTGAGACCGTAGCGGGTTGCGAGTCGGTCCGTCACCCAGCCGCCCAGGGGACAAAAGACCAACATGGCTACAAAGGGGGCGGAGGCATAGAATCCGCCGCGGAGCACATCGAATCCACGGACATTCACGAGATAGAGGTAGAACCAGGACAGATAGACGTAGGCGACATAGCCGAGGCAACTGTAGCTGAGCACCAGCCACCAGATGGTGGGAGTCAGACTGAATGTTCGCCAGGGCACGGTTGTGGTGGCAGCGGACGGTTCACGCTTGAGGAGGGCCTGTTCACCATCATTCACCCAGGGATGTTGGTGCGGGTGGTTGCGTGACAGGAGCCACCAGAGGAGTGCCATTCCGATTCCGAGCAGGCTCGCGAGAAAGAACACGGTCGGCCATCCCCAGTTCACCATTACCCATGCGGCAATGGGAGGGGTCATGGCGGAACCTAATCCAATGCCTCCGATCGCGATTCCGATGCCGAGTCCTCGCCTATCAGCCGGGAGCCAGTTGGTGACGGCGCGATTGAAGGCAGGCAGCGCCACGGCTTCTCCCACACCTAACGAAAACCGCACGAGCATCAGAGCGCCGACAACTCCGAAGAGGCTCGCGAGCGACGTGGCAGCCACCATGGCAGTGAAGGCCGTACAGATCGACCACCAGAGGAGTGCGACGGTCAGCACCACTCGGACTCCCCAGCGATCGGCCAGCCATCCACCGGGAATCTGAAATAGGGCATAGCCGACGGCGAAGGCCGAGAAGACCCAGCCCATCTCTTGATCGGTCATCCCGTAAGCCGGCATCATCTGACGCGCGGTCACGGAGATATTGACGCGGTCGATATAGGTGACGACGCTGATGAGAAACAGCAGAGCGAGGATGAGCCAGCGGATGCGTGATGGGCGAGTCGTCAGTGTCTTCACAAAGTTGAGTCGTGCAGTCTGTCCATCGTGATACCGGTGCCGGATTATACAGAGTCGGGGTGCGGGGCACTAGCAGGCTGTTGACAAAGTCCGCCAGCAGGTAGAGGGATGGCTCGGTGAGTCCCCTGTGCTCGCGGAACGCGCACGATAGGAATGTGCTCGTTCGACGCGCGCAGTGGGGGACTCAGCCGAGCCATCCTGAGAAAACGTCAACGAGCAAGCTTGGAAGGACATTTTAGTTGCTCACTGCGGCCTTGCTTGGGACAAAGCGCGTCTCAGCGCGCCAGGGTTGGGCGGGTGAGAAGGCTGGCCTTTCTGAGCAGCCTGCGAAGAATCGTGAATGAAGTCTGTGTCTGTCCAGGTGCTCACAGTTTCGGGTGTTCAAGTAGTTTGTCAACAACCTGCTAGATGAGTGAGGGTAGCCTGATCGGTCTCCTGTACTCGCGCAACGCGCGGTCTAGGCAGACCCTCCAGCCGCATCTATTCGCGTTTTAACCGGACACTACTGTTCTAAGATCTCAGGTTGTCTCCGATTTGAATACTCTCCTCTATGGCGCCGACGTCGAAACAGGACCTCTTTGAACCCATTCCTTGCTGCCAATTGAGAAGACGTCCTAAGTAAACATACCCCCTACCTTCATAGGATCGATTGGACTCTGTTGTTCCAGATATATGGCGCCGACGTCGAAACAGGACCTGTTGGAGCCTTTTCCTTGCAGCAAATTGAAAGACGTCCTAAGTAAACAACCCCCCTACGCACGTAGGATTGTTTGGACTCTGTTGTTTTGGATATATAGCGCCCATGTCGAAACAAGACCTGTTTGAACCCAGTCCTTGCAGCCAATTGAGAATTCGTCTTTCGTAAACAATCCCCTACGTACGTAGGATTGTTTGGGCTCCGTCGTACTGGATATATAGCACCATGTCGAAACAAGACCGTTGGCGAGTGTCCCCCATGAATGAGCGTTCGAAGTACCAAATGTATTCACAGCCCATGTTTCACTATCAATCAATAGTTCCCTAACAATCGTAGGAGGTATCATGTCTACCAGCTTTAACGTGAACAAAGCCGACCTTGAATTCATCCTTAAGCAAATCATTCTCGCCGAGTCGACGTCGGCGGCCTACACACCCGAAACACCAGCGCTTACCATGCTGCAGGCGATTCAGGCTGCCTTCCCGGACATAGATGTTGCCGGGGCGTCGGTACTGCCGTTCGGCCTACGCACCGTCGACGGTACGGAAAACAACCTGCTGCCGGGCCAGAGCGACTTCGGCGCCGCCGATACGCTGTTCCCGCGGTTGACAGATCCGGTCTTCCGGAACGAGCTAGACGGTGATGTGATGTCGTTCGGGCCGGGCGCCCCGCCCATCACGAACAACGACTATGGCGTCACCGGTGCAAGCGTGGCCGATGTCGACCCGCGCATCATCTCCAACCTGATCGTGGACATGACCGCCGGCAACCCGGCGGCGGTTGAAGCAGCGCTGAAGTACTTGGTCTTTACCGGTGCGATCGCCCAAGCCGATGCCGATGCCGCCGCCCCGGCCATTGCCGCGGCCTATGCGCTGACCATTCAGACGAGGGTCGCCGCCGCGCCGGCAAACGTGGCCGCGCTCCTGGCGACGCTCAATACGGAGATCGGCGAACAAGCCACCGCGCAGGCGAACTATGACGCCGCAGTGGCCGCCGACACCTACCGTAATCCGGCGAACCTCGCCGATCTTTCCGACAATGCTGCCGCAGCGGTTGTTGCGGCGATTGACGTGGTTGAATCAACGATTTTTGGCGCAACTGTCGAGCAAACCGACATTGACAATGCTGCAGCCGCTGTTGCCGCAGCCCAGGCGGCAGCTGCCGCTGCGGTTCTTGTGACAGTCGCACTTGCCGGATTGCCGGAAGAAGCAGCAGCCCTGGCTGTACAAACTGACGCCCAGAACCTTCTGGGAGCGTTGCAGGCATATCACGCTGGTCTCACGCTTGGCGAACCAGTCGAAGCTGCAGACGAATTACAATCTGTGTTGGATGCGGCTACCGCCGCCGCCGGCAATCTTACCGGCGCGCAGGCACTGACAAGCACGCTGACGTTGCTTGTTGATCCGTTGGGCGATGTCGCGACGGCTTTGACCGCCCTCACTACGGCCAATGGGCAACTGGCAGCTGCGCAGTCGGCGTATACCGCTGCCAGCGACCCTGCAACCGTGGCAGCGGCCGATGCGGCCCTAATCGCCACCCTGGAACTCTACAGCATCGAACATGATCCGCTCGGCAGTTTGGTCATCCCCAACATAGCGCCGGACGCCGGACTGACTGCGCCGGTCAACGCGTGGATGACGTTCTTCGGCCAGTTCTTCGACCACGGTCTCGATTTGGTCACCAAGGGCAACGCTGGCACCGTCTACATCCCGCTGATGGCGGACGATCCTCTCATTGCCGGCGCCGATGGCATATTCGGCAACGATGACGACTTGCCCGCGCACTTGCGCTTCATGGCGCTCACGCGCGCAACGGTCACGCTCGATGCCAACGGCGTGCCGCAACACGAAAACACGACCACGTCCTGGGTCGACCAGAACCAAACCTACACGTCTCACTCGTCGCACCAAGTGTTCCTGCGCGAGTACGTGCGCGTCGACAATCAGACACTGGCCACCGGCCGCTTGATCGACGGCAGCGCAGCGAGCGGATCGCTCGCTGGCGCGATCGGCAACTGGGCCGAGGTCAAGGCCCAGGCACTAACCATGCTGGGCATCCAGCTGAACGACTTCGACGTCCACAACGTGCCGCTGCTGGTGACCGACCAGTATGGCAAGTTCATCCCTGGCGCGAACGGCTACGCGCAAGTCGTCGCGCAGGTCCAGATCATCGACACCGCCACTGGCCTGGTGGTTGGCATCCAAGATGCCAATTTAAATATCTCAGGCACCGCGCTCGGTTTGGACTTGGCCAACCTTCCTGTGCCTGGTGGGTTACCGGCATTAGGGGCGGGGCTCCAATACAAGACCGTGGTCATAGGCACAGGCCACGCGTTCCTCAACGACATCGCGCACCATGCAGCGCCGAGCATCGTTGATGTCGACGCACTCGGGGTCCGCGATGGAATAAAAAGCACGGTGCAAATTGCAGATGCGGACATTGATGCAGACGGCAATGGTGTCTACAACGCAGGTGACACGCTCACTGATGTCAATGGTGACGGATCCATCACCACGGCAGACTTCTACGCCGACGACCACAGCGAGCTCACCTACGACAACGAAATGCTCAATTCGCATTTCATCACCGGCGATGGCCGCGGCAACGAGAACATCGCGCTCTCGGCCGTGCACACGGTGTTCCACTCCGAGCACAACCGCCTCGTCGAGGACAACAAGGCGACGATCATCGCCAGCGGCGACGTCGCTTTCCTGAACCAGTGGCTCCGCGTCGACGTGGCATCCACTCTCACGGCCCTGGAAGTTCAGGCGCTGATTCCGGCCAGCCTGCAATGGGACGGCGAGCGCCTGTTCCAAGCCGCGCGCTTCGGCACCGAAATGCAGTACCAGCACCTGGTGTTCGAAGAGTTCGCGCGCCGCATCCAGCCGGATGTGGAACCCTTCGTCTTCAACCCGGACTCGACCATCGATCCATCGATCCTCGCCGAGTTCGCTCACACTGTGTACCGCTTCGGCCACTCGATGCTGACCGGCACCGTCGATCGCCTCAACAACGATCTGGCCACCGTCGACGGCGGCGATCAGAAGACGCTGCTCGAAGCCTTCTTGAATCCGCAGATGTTCGTCGCGAGCGGCCTCACTCAGAGCGAAGTGCTGGCGAACCTGGTGCGCGGCATGTCACGCGACGTCGGCAACCAGATCGACGAGTTCATCGTGCAAGACGTGCGGAGCAATCTGCTCGGCTTGCCGCTCGACTTGGCCGTGCTGAACATCGCGCGCGGCCGCGACACCGGCATTCCGTCGTTGAACGAAACGCGCCAGCAATTGCACGACGCCGGCGTGACGATCCTCACCCCGTACACGAGTTGGCTCAACTTCGCGGACGGCATCAACAATAAGCTGTCGGTCATCAACTTCATCGCGGCCTACGGCACGCACGCCAGTCTCACGCAGCCTGGTCTCACGGCCGCGGAAATGCGCGACGCGGCGATGCTGTTGGTGTTCGGCGATGGTGACGATAGCGACGGCGTCACGATTCGTGGCACCGCCTACACCGACCGGCTCGACTTCCTCAACGCAACGGGAGCCTATGCCGGTGGCAGCCTCGGCGGTCTCAACAATATCGATCTGTGGATCGGCGGCTTGGCCGAGAAGCGGCCGGAGTTCGGCAGCGCGATGCTCGGCCAGACGTTCAACTACGTGTTCGAGTTCCAGATGGAGCAGTTGCAGTTCGGCGACCGCTTCTACTACCTGTCGCGTACGCAGGGCCAGAATTTCCTCAACCAGTTGGAGCCCAATACATTCGCCGATTTGGTGATGCGCAACAGCGAGCTGGGCAGCGATTACGCGACGCACTTGAGCGCCATGCTGTTCCTGACGCCAGATCATATCCTGGAGCTCGATCGGGGCATCGCGCAGGAAGACTACAACGGCATCGCGGCGGGCCTCGACCCGGATTGGGAAACGCCGCCGAGCCTGCCGGTCGAGAAGGTCTCGCGCGACTACACCGGCAGCACAATCGTTGACGGGACCCACGATTTGGGCGGCTCGATGATTTACAGAGGCGTCGAACACATCGTGATCGGCGGCACCGAAGGCAACGACTATCTCCGCAGCGATGAAGGCGACGACACCATTTGGGGGGACAAAGGAAACGATCACATCATATCCGGCGACGGCGTGGACCAGGTGTTCGGCGGCGACGGCGACGATGTCATCGAAGACATCGAAGGCGCCGGCGACTTCCTGCGCGGCGAGCGCGGCAACGACGTCATTGTCTCGGCGCGCGGGGTGGCCGACGTGTTGTTCGGCGGCGAGGGCCAAGACTACGTCGGAGTCGGGGTGGATGCGATGGAGGTATTCGCCGGGCCAGGCGACGACTTCGTGCTCGGCGGCGCGGGCGTCGACCTCCTGATGGGCAACGAGGGCAACGACTGGATTGAAGGTGGAGGCGGTTTCGACACCCTCGTCGGCGAGAACTCCGAACTCTTCTTCAACTCGCTGGTCGTCGGCCACGACGTGCTCTTCGGCCAAGGCGACGAAACCGACATGGACTCGGAATCCGGCGATGACATCATGGCCTCGAGCCCGAGCGTGTTCCGCAACGAAGGCATGTTCGGCTTCGACTGGGGCATTGCCAAATTCGATCCGTCGGCGATCGACTTCGACCTGAATGTTAAGATCTTCACGACCGACCAGGCCGACATCCTGCGCGACCGCTGGGACCAGGTGGAAGCGCTGTCTGGTTGGAACGGCAACGACGAGTTGAGGGGTAATGACTTCGGCGGCCTGCCTACGGCCTTGTTGCCGGACCCGCTAATACCGTCAGCAGAGTTCGTCAACAACACGCTGAACCAGGAAGGCATTAACCGCATCGCCGGCTTCAGCCAGCTGCTGGGCGGCGCGGGCGGCACCTTGGGTCTCTCGTCGATCGGCACCACGACGCAGTTCCGCGAGGGCAACATCCTGATGGGCGGAGACGGCAACGACGTGCTCCAAGGACGAGGCGGCTTCGATATTCTTGATGGCGATGCGTGGTTGAACGTGCGCATCAAGATCGTCATCGCGAGCGGCCCGAATACGGGCACCTACTGGGCGGAATCGCTCAGCACCGACACCGCTGTGGCAGGCCCGAACGCCGGCAAGGTGTACAACACCAACCCCGACGGCAGCACCAACTTCGGCAGCGTGGCGTTTGACGGACGTTCGCTGACCGCTCTCTTGCTCGACCGCACCATCAATCCGGGCGAGATGAGCATCGTTCGCGAAATCCTAAAGGACAACACCAACCTGACCGGCTTAGGTCAGAACATCGACACGGCCGTCTTCCAGGGAAACATGGCCGAGTATGATGTCGAAGGTTCCGTCGATCTGAACGGCGACGGCGACTCCAATGATGCGGGCGAGTTCGCGGCCATCGACCTCAACTTCGACGGCTTCCTCAGTGTTCGCGACCGGGATAACGGCGACGTTGGCGCCATCGTCGACGGCGTGCAGTTGGCCACCCGCAGGCCCGTCGTCCCCGTCAACGGTGGCGGGACGTTCACCGACGAGCTCGACCTCTTGAAGAATATCGAGCAGTTGCAGTTCGCAGATCAGACCGTCCAGATTGTTGTTGAGACACCCACGCGATTGAATTGGAACGGCGTGACGCCGGGCAACGCGTTGCCTGGCATCAATGCGGTTATCGCCAACCTTAGCACTATTGTTGTCGCGAACCCGACCTGGTCGATGACCGGCACCGCGCCGGTTACCGTGTCCGCAGGCGGCGTTGTCACTACGACTGGCCCGCTGGCAGACAATTCCGTCTACACCTTCACGGTGCGGGCGACTTCCCAAGTCGCTCCTTTCGGATTTGTCGAAGAACCCATCACCATCCGGACCGGTACGGCCGGGGTGGACGTCCTCAACGGCGATGTATCTACCGACGTCATCTATGCTCTTGGTGGTAACGATACCGTCAACGGCAACGGCGGCAACGACACGTTGTTCGGCCAGGCTGGTGCCGACACCCTCAACGGTGGATCAGGGAACGATAACCTCAACGGCGGAACGGGTAACGACATCCTCAACGGCGGCACTGGCAACGACACCATCACCTACTTGATGGGAAGCGGCATTGACAATGTGGATGGTGGTACCAATACCGACCAGCTAAACATCATCGCCACTGGTGCCAACGAGACGTTGGATGTCATCCTAAACGGTGCTGGCGTGGTCACTTCGATTGAAGGTGGTTCAGTTACGAGTGTAGAAGCCGTCACAGTCAATATGGGTGGAGGTTTTGACAGGATTTCGTATGCGGGATCCGCAATTGGCGTCACCGTCAACCTAACGGCGGCGACAGCCACCGGGTTGGCTTCAATGTCCAATATCGAGGACGTTACTGGTACGGCTCAAGCTGACATATTGACGGGTAACAATGTTGCCAATTTCTTCGACGGCGGGGCCGGTAACGATACCATGAACGGCGGTCTTGGCAACGACGACTTGGACGGCGAAGGCGGCCAGGACACCTTCAACTACTCCATGGGCGGCGGCGCTGACGACGTGAATGGTGGCGCCGGCGCTGACACGCTAAACATCTTTACCCTCGTCGCTGCTGCCAACGACGTGCTGGATATCACCGTAAACGGTGCTGGCGATGTCACTTCGATTGAAGGTGGTGTCATAACGAGTGTAGAAAACGTCAACGTCAACCTGGGTGGCGGTAATAACACGATTTCGTATGCGGGATCCACAGATAACGTCATCGTCAACTTAGGGGGAGTGCCGTCAGCTACTGGGTTGGATTCACTAATCAATGTCCAGAACGTTACTGGTACGGGCCAAGCTGATACATTGACGGGTAGCAATGCTGTCAATATTCTCAACGGCGGTGGTGGAGCTGACACCATCAATGGTGCTAGCGGTAACGACACCATCAATGGCGGAACCGGCGGCGATACGCTGGCCGGCGGTATCGGTGCGGACATCATCGATACCGGTGCGGCCAACGACGACGTGGTCGATCTCATCCGCTTCATTGCAGCCAACGAATTTGGCGACACGATCAACAACTTCGATGCCAATGGCACAGTCGATCGTGTCGAGTTCGGCGGCGTGCTCAACGCGTTGCTGGATGACGGAACCAACGACGACACCATTCTGTTCGTCACTGGGGACGGGGACGGTAATGCCGACAATACAAACGTAGACGTTGGCGATGACAACACTGACGCAGAAGCGTTGCTATTGACCGGGGAAAATGGCGAAGGCGTCACGACTGGAAATCTCGGCAACGCCGGACTCGTTGCGACGGCATTCAACAACGAGTTCAACTTCACCGACGCTGGCAACGGTGAGGATTTATTGCTGGTCATCAACGATACAAACAACACCAGCTTCAGTGCCTGGCGGTGGATTCAAGCAGACAACGATGCGAGTGTCGATGCCGCCGAGCTGACACTGATCGGCGTCTTCAGCGCGAATGCTACGGTTACTACCGCGAGCGTCGACTTCTTCTAATGCGCATGCGATTCACACCGGGCGGCGGCTTATCCGCCGCCCGGTGTGGCCGACCGCGAGAGCGTCTTTGGGCTACTACTCTGCTTCCAGCCGCGCCTGATCAGGCGCGGAGTTGCACATAGGGCCTGCATCGTCCATCAAACTACCTCCTGACATCGGGACGTGAGAAACCATGCGTTCGCCGCTTGGCAAGAGAGGCGGCTTGTGCCGGATTTATGGAGAACACGACCTCGCGCGATCAAAACTCTATAAAAGCTGGACTTAAAAGCTACATCGTTAGAAGCTGTTCCAGCAAAGATCGTCTTCCATTTATCCCTCACAAAGGAGTGTATGCCGATGAGCGAACCCAAAGATCCCCCCATTGCGTTGAATGTTCGGTTGTCCCCCTCTGATTCCTCAGCGCACCCGCGTGTGACGAACTACACCAATGTCGGCATGGCGCAAGGGGTTGCCTATATCGATTTTGGCTTCATCGAACCGGCGTTGCTTGACTCTGTCGCAAAAATGGCCAAGGCCGGCCCCGCGGCCCCGAAGCGAGTGGACGGTCACCTGGTTACTCGTGTCGGGATGGACGTCCTTGCGCTCGCGCGTCTGCACCAGCAGATTCGGCAGGTGCTCATCAGTTTACAAGGCGCGCGGAAACCGAAGGAAAAAGGATTGGAATAAAGGGGGGTAGGGCGGGAAGGAACGGCGGCGAGGCTGCCCGTTCTCAGAGGGAAACATATGAATGGATCGCTAGCTTCTATATCCGGCATGTCTACGCCAACAACCGATTTCACGAACGGACCGTCCGATCTGCGCCAAGTCCTGAGCGCCTGTCGCGGCTCCTTTCTGACCACCGCGTTCTTTAGTCTCTTCGTGAATGTGCTGATGCTCGTGCCGACGCTCTACATGTTGGCCATCTATGATCGCGTGTTGATGAGCGGGAGCGAATCGACCCTGATGATGCTCTCCCTCATTACCGTCTTTCTGTTTTTCGTGCTCGGGGGTCTGGAATGGGTCCGGTCCCGGATGTTGGTGGCCACGAGTGCGCGGCTCGACGAACAGCTGGGCGACCGGGTATTCGATGCCGTCTTTACCCAGTCCCTCACCAGCAGCGGGGCGGTCGCGACGGCCCAGCCGTTGAATGATATGGTGCAGATCCGGCAATTTCTGAGTGGGCAGGGGTTACTGGCATTTTTTGATGCGCCGTGGATCCCGATCTATGTCGGGCTCATGTTTCTCTTTCATCTGTATTTCGGGGCTGTGGCCGTCCTCTCGATGCTGCTGTTGGCGGCGCTTGCGGTCTGGAACGAGGTGGCGACACGCGCCGATATGGCGGAGGCAAACCGGGAGTCGATCGAGGCCACCCAGTTCGTGCAGCGTAATCTGCGCAATGCCGAGGTGGTCGAGGCCATGGGCATGTTACCCCGCCTGCGCGCGCGCTGGCAGGTTCGACAAATGAAGGTGTTGACGCTACAAAGCAAGGCCAGCGCCAAAGCGGGTTTGATCAACGCGTTGTCGCGGACGTTCCGCCTCACGGTTCAATCGCTCGTGTTGGGCCTCGGGGCCTATCTGGCTATCCATAATGAGATCTCGGCAGGGCTGGTCATCTCCGGATCTATTCTCTTGGGGCGGGCGCTGGCCCCGCTCGATCAAATGATTGGAGGGTGGCGCGGGTTTCTCGGGGCGCGGGAGTCCTATCGGCGGCTCGATATCCTCCTCCGCACCATTCCGGAACGAGAGCCCCGGATGGCGCTGCCGGCGCTCCGGGGGAAGATCACATTGGAGGGGCTCGTGATTGCGGTTCCAGGCCGGACGGAGCCGATTCTAAACGAGATCACGCTCACCATCGAGCCAGGGACCACGGTGGCGCTCATTGGGCCAAGCGCAGCGGGCAAATCGACGTTGGCGCGGGCGATGCTCGGTCTCTACCCTCCGGCGCACGGACGGGCGTGCCTCGATGGAGCGGACATCCTCAACTGGGATCGGATCCAGCTCGGTGAGTCCATCGGGTACCTTCCCCAAGACGTCGAATTGCTCGACGGCACCGTGGCGGAGAATATCGCCCGCTTCGGGGAGGTCGATGCCAAACGAGTGACGGAGGCCGCGCAGTGGGCGGGGATCCATGAGATGGTGCTGACCTTGCCGCAGGCCTACGATACGCCGCTGATCGGCGGGGGCGTCGCCCTCTCGGCCGGACAACAGCAACGCATTGGCATTGCGAGGGCGATCTATGGGCGTCCGCGAGTCGTGGTCCTCGATGAACCCAATGCGAACCTCGACATGGCTGGCGATACCGCCCTCATGGCGACGATCCAACAACTCCAACGGGACGGCTGTACCGTCGTGGTGGTCACCCATCGCACGAATGTGCTCCAGGTGGTGCAGAAGATCGCGATGATCATCGGAGGCAAAGTCGCCCGCTACGGGCCGCGTGAGGAGGTCCTGGCGGCGATGGCCAAACCGCCGCAACCACCAAGCCTGGCAAGGCCGAACGGGTTGAGTTCGAGAGGATCCGGCATGCCGGAATCACAAGAAGTGGCATGACATTGTGAGGAGGAGAAGGGACATGGTGTGCGGTGGCTAAACTGTTGCTGGAAGGTCCACGTCCGTTGTTGAGCGACGATCGCGCGATCCGCCTGCAGGGGATGGCGCTGGTGCTGGTGGTCTTCGGCGGATTCGGAACCTGGGCCTCGATGGCCCCTCTCATGAGTGCCGCCTTGGCTCCCGGCGTCATCACCGTCGAGCACTATCGCAAAACCGTCCAGCATCTTGAGGGCGGGATCGTTCGCACGCTTGATGTGCATGACGGGGATTTCGTGGAGCAAGACCAGGTGCTTGCAACCCTGGACGATACCCAATCCCGTTCCCAGCTCGAAATCTTTCGGGGGCAGCTCTATAGTCGGATCGCGCAGGAAGCTCGCCTGGCTGCGCAACGCGACGGACTCCGATCCGTGAACTATCCCCGTGAATTGCTTGCGCACCGCGGGGATCCGCGGGTGCAGGAAGCAATCCGGTTGCAGAATCAAACGTTCCAGGTGCGTCAGGCGGCGAACGACGGCGAGACTGCCGTGTATCGCCGACAGATCGATCGACTGCGGGCCAAACTGGAGGGGCTCCAGGCGCAGAAGCACAGCAAAAATCGCCTCGTGGACTCCTACAGCGGCGCCATGGCCGACTTCAAGAGCCTGCTGCAGGAAGGGTACACCGAAAAGCAAAAGGTCGATGAACTGGAGCGCGCCTTGGCCCAGAGCGAGGGGCAGCGTGAGGAGTTAGTATCCGACATTGCGGCGAGCGATTTGCAAATCGCCGAGATTGAACTGAAGATTCTGCAGTTGCAGAAAGATATGCAACGGGAAGTGGCCAAGGAACTGAGCGATATCCAGGCCGAATCATTCGGACTCCGGGAGAAGGTGCAGTTGCTTGAAAGTACGGAGAATCGCACCGTCATCAAGGCCCCGGTCGCCGGGATGGTGCTGGGGCTGGCCGTGCATACTATCGGGGCGGTCATTTCCCCGGGAGGCCGGCTGCTCGACATCGTGCCCAAAGATCAGAAGCTGATCATCGATGCCCAAGTCTCGCCCATCGACATCGATCGAGTGAAGGTGGGGCAGCTTGTGGAGGTACGGTTCAGCGCGTTCAATACCAGCGATGTGCCCATGATCATGGGTACGCTGATCAGTCTCTCGGCGGATCGGATGGACCAAGCCAGCGCAGACTCCAGGAATTCCAAGGCGTCCAGCGGAGGCAACGCCCCGTTCTACCTGGTGCGTGTGGCCGTCTCCCCCGAGGGGCTGGAAGCGTTGAGTGCGGCGAACCTCGTACTGGTGCCGGGCATGCCTGCAGAGATACTCATCAATACGGGAGAGCGGACTCTGGTGCAGTATTTGGTAAAGCCCCTGACGGATTCCTTCAAACGCTCCTTCATCGAGGATTGAGCGGAGGCACGACGCGGTCGCCCGACAAACCCGATGGGTGTCCTGGCGACCACTCACACAGCGGACTATACGACGATGGGTAATATATTCCTTCTTGTCTTGATCCTGACGATACTCAGCCCGGCTGCCTGGGCTGCAGAACGGCAACCGGCCAATTTGCTCCAGCTCTACGATCTGGCCCTGGCCACCAATCCGGTGGTGGAGGGACGGAAGTATTCCATCGTGCAGGCGGAAGCCCAGCATGATCAGGCCCGCAGCAAGCTCTTGCCGCAGGCCTCGGCCACCGGCAACATCTCGTGGAACGAATTGACCCAGGACAACTCTCAACCCGGGCAGGCGTCGGATTTCACCACGCGATATCAGGGGTTGCGCGGCGTGGTGCAGGCCCGGCAAGCGCTGTTCGACCTGTCCTCCTATCGAGCCTATGAAGGAGCCGAGTATACCGTCAAGCAGGCTGAGCAGGACTTGGATAACGCGCGTATGGGCCTCGCCACCAATTTGGTCGATCGGTACTTAGAGTTCTTGCAGGCCCATGATGAGGCCAGTTATTTGCAGGGCGAGCTGGACTTGACCGAGGGGGATATGCAGCGGATACGCCGCATGTACGAGCGTACCATGGCGAAGGTTACCGATGTCTACGAGGTGGAGGCCTACTACCAGACGCTCAAGACGCGCGAACTCGAAATCCACAATGCGAAGGCTATCGCGTTGGAAAAGGTGCGGGAGGTGGTCGGTGTACCGGTCGCCGATCTGGCCCGGCTCACGAAAGAAGAGTTGCCGCCGGTTCCCGGGGAGTCCGACCAGTGGGTGGCCGACGCGGTCACGCGTCATCCGGCGATCCTTGCGTTGCGCCATGCGATGGACGCGGCCGCCAAGGCCATTGACAGCCAGTGGGCTAACCATCTCCCACTATTGTCCCTGCAGATGTCCGGTATCTATGCCAAGAATGCCGGGTTCGACAACCGTCAGCTTGACCCCTACACGGTCGGAACCTTGGGATTGCAGCTCAGTGTGCCCTTGTTTTCCGGTGGAAGTACGAAAGCCGCGGAACGCGAAGCCGTCGCCCGCTTCGAAATGATGAAGTACAAGCACATGGAAAAACAACGCGAGATCGAACGGGAGACGAGGAGCGCGTATCTGAGTGCCCAAACCGGATACTCCCGCATTGCCTCGACGGCGCGAGAGGTGGGGGCCCGGGTCAAGGCCCGTGATGGGCAGCAACGGGGCTATGAGTTGGGAGCCTCCACGATTATAGCCCTGCTGGAAGCGAAAAAGAATCTCTTGAAATCCCATTCCGCACACGCCAGGGCCCGCTATGACTATATCCGATCGCTTGTGGCCCTGCGGGTCTGGGGTGGGACCCTCACGCGTACGGATATGGAGGAAATCAACAGATGGCTGGCACTGAGCTGATGGCCGTCCATCAGGACTTGGCCAAGCGATCAGCATCCCCGCTGAGTTCTCAAACGTCAAACAGGCGCAAGAGATTCTTCCGCTCCAAGAACCACCACATTCAGATCCTCGGAGTATATGAACTGAGTAAAGCGTCAGGAGCCATTTTGTTCTGAACGGTTTTCCTGTCACCCACCACCGTGTCCGGCCCTTGTCGTTCGTCTTTCGTCTCTCATGAATTCCTGAAACGCTTTCACGGAAACGCGCTCTCGGGCGAGTTCATGATGAACGGTTATGAATGATGTGGGCTAGCTCTTTGCGGCGGTCAGGTCCTTGACCAACGCACGGAAGGTCTCATTTTTCATGAAGCGCTGAAAGGAGGAGTCCTGGCGTGGATCGGGCATGCCAGCTTCGCCGGGACGCTGATTCTTGCGATAGCGAAACGCTGTCGCGAGCGACTGCATCGCACGATCGAGGTCGTTCATTTCCGCAAACGTGCCGGCGAGATGGTAGTGGAACATCGGGTAGGCAGGGTCGGCCTGTATGCCCTGTTCAAACGTGGATCTCGCTTCCTTGAGATGACCGGTCATTCCATAGGCCATGCCTAGATTGTTGATCAAGACACGCCAAAGATTCCGGTCGAGTTGCGGCTCTACTTTTTCAAGCTCGAATGCTTTCTGGTAGGGTGGAATGGCTTGGGCGTAGTTGCTCTGCCGGTAGAGTGCGTTTCCTATATCGAGTAATTCCCTGCTGTTCGGCGGTGCTGGCGGCTGGACCTGGGGCTTAATCTGTGGCGGTGGCTGGGTCTTGGTCTGTCTCTGTTTAACCTCTGAGGGACCCGACTGTAAGCGAACGGAATTGAGAATCGATTGAAAGAGCGGCGCGTCGGCCGTGGTGTATTGGACCTTGGAAAGATGGATATCGGCGTAGACGTCTTGTTGTGCGAGGCAGGCATACACATTCTTCTGATCAACACGGACTCCCTCGAACTTATGAAGGATATACTCGAGGGTGGGTAGCTTGCCCGCGGTGTCGAGTTTGATGTCCTGACCTCGGGTGGCTAAGGGGCCGTTCTGTATCAGTTTAAGCTGGTCTATGCAGCCTTGTGCTGAGGCCTGGGTTGGGACTATCTCGAGGGTGACTGACACGTTGAGTCCTGTTTTGGGATGTGAGGCCATGAGATAGCGGCGACCATCCGGTTTTACATGATCGAGGTCTTTCTTGAAGCCGGCTAAATCGATCGACAGTCCCAAGCCTTTCTCAGGCCACGTCATAAATGTCGGAGGTTCGTCCATTCCAGTAGTAGCCTGTGAGATGCCCGTAGGCTCTGACGGTATGAAGAACCAGAGGCTCAATGTGCAAACCGCGAGCACCACTACGGAGTTGGGGCGCTTTCTATCGCTTACCATATGTCCTCGCCTCTTGACACGATGTCCTGCTTGCACCGCCAGTGTAGGATATGACCTGGTTCCTCGAAAGAGAATTACTTTTTATGGCATGAGCCAACCCCTCAAGCGCTGCTCGTCTCTCGCTAAAAGCCCGAAACGTAGTCACGTTTCACATTTCTCAAGAGGAAAGGTTGACCAATCATTACCTCTTAAGAGGGGGGTTGGTTCTGAATAACAAGGTTGACAGTCTGGGAGACTGCAAGTAGCCTTGTTTAGGAAATTTAACTGTCAGAGGGTCGGAATGGATATACAGGAAGAGCTTGTCCAGTACGCGAAAGCGTTGCCGCATGAAACGCGTCAATCCATTCTCATGGCGTTTCCAGAAACGAAATTGCATAAGCACGTGAAGACGTTGTTTGAGCGTATGGAGCCAAGTTATAGCACCGCGATCACTTACGGCGCGAATGGACATGGCAAAGACTTAGTGATTGTGAAAAAGGATAACATCGGCATCGATGTCACGGCGGTTGTTGTCAAATGCTGGCCTATTACAGAGATAACAGCAGGCGCAGTCGATCAGCTCAAAAAGGAAATCACGGACATTTTGAAAGCCGGAGCGAGTAAGAAGTTTCAAGAAGTTGAGAGCCTCGTCGGTCATGCGCTGGAACATCCTGATGAAGTAGAGTCGATTTTCAAGGATCTTCCCGTGAATAAAATCATGGTGATTGTTGCGGGAGAGTTCAGTCCTCAGGCGAGGAAACAGCTCGTCGCGGACGTTCCTGTCAATCTGGAAGATGTGCGCGATATCGACTGGCTTATAGGCAAGTGTGTCGAGCACTATCCTCAGATTTTCTTTGAACAGGAGATCATTGATTCCCTGCTTGTTCAGATAGCTCAGCTCGAAGCGAAGCATTGGCTCGGGGGCAAGAGAAGAAATCTGTCGGACTACTACGTTGAGATTCTTGTAGCAAAAACAGGTGTGAGGGAAAGAGCCAAGGCGCGGGAGGTGTCGGTGGACAAACCTTCCCACCTCGCGAAGCTTAAAGAGATCATTGAGGAAGATCGCAGGGTGCTTCTAGTCGGTGATCCCAGCAGCGGGAAGTCCGCGGCTTTGGTAAGACTGGCAATCCAGATGTTCCGTGATGCGTTGATGGACGTGATACGTGGGAGAGAGAATAAGCAACCGTTTGAACTGCCGATCTTAGTTAGCGCCAGACAAATCTTAGAGATGGGTGGCACCGGGGCTCTGTTGGGAACACTGGTTGTTTCTCCCGAACTCGAAAGCCGGATGGCCATTACAATGCTGATGGTGGACGCCCTCGACGAGGTGCCTTCATCGAAACGGCAACAGGTATTAGACAAAGCGGCACAGTTTGCGGACGAGCTCAATATCAGTCTTCTGGTCACCAGCAGGAAGATAGAGATGTTGAAGACTCCTCCTGCTGGATTTACAAAGTACGAATTATTGCCCTTTGAAGTCAGTCAGGCGCTGAAACTATTTGCGAAGCTGGTGGAAGGCAATAAGGATAAGCTGAAAGTTCTCAAGTCGGGATTGGAGAAGATTCAATTCAAGATGCCGATGGTGCCCCTGTCTCTCATATTGCTCTTTGAATTGGTTGAAGAGAGAAGAGAGATCCCCGAATCTGTGAACGAACTCTACGACCGCTTCGCAGATATCGCGTTTGGTCGTTGGGATAAAGACAAGGGGATCGAGGTGACGTTTGAATTATCGACTGAAGAAGCGCTTCTTGGCCGCCTTGGCACATATAGGATCGCATTCAAAAGGAAGAGTTGAAGTGTCGCAGTCCCGACTCGATCATCGAGTGGAACAGCTTCATCAGTAGCGCACTGACTTATTTTCAACCAGCCCAACAAGGAGAAGATTCTCATGGTGACAAGAATGTGGATGCCTCTCGTAATAGCCGGTACCGCTTTTCTACTGGCCGGCACTGCCGCAGCGGTTGAGGAGAAGCTGAATGTGGAGTATTCCGCCGACCAGGTGGTCGAAGCCGAAGACGGAGCGATGAAAAGCCGCATGTATTACACTCCCACGAAAGAACGCCGGGAGATGAATCAAGGCGGACAGAGCATGGTCATGATTATGCGTCACGATAAGAAGGTGACGTGGACTGTAATGCCGGAAGAGAAGATGTATATGGAAGCAGCCATGAAGCCGTCGACCGATAAGACGGACATGTCAGCCTACAAGATCGAGCAGACCCCAGTCGGCCAGGAAATGCTGAACGGCGTGAACATGAGCAAAAGCAAGATCATCATGACCCACAGTAGCGGGAGTAAAATGGGCGGGTTCATGTGGATGACAAAGGAAGGCATCATGGCCAAGATCGATGCGATCGCCGTCGAGAAGGGGAGCAAGGATCGGTTCAAGATGGAGCAAACGAATATCAAGGTCGGGAAGCAGCCCGCCGATCTATTTGAACTTCCACGTGGTGTGGAGAAGATGGATATGGGCGGCATGGACATGGATATGATGAAGGGCATGATGGGACGATAGGGAGGCGACGGTGAAAACGATCAAGATCGTAGGGTTCGTTATTGCAGGCGCTATGGCATTGGGAGGTTCGGCTGCCTGGGCAGATTCACTCTGTCCTGATCCGGCGCAGCAAACAGCGGCGAATGCTCAGTTAAAGCAGGCGGAAGACCTCGAACGGGCCGGTAAGGTGCGCGAGGCCAATGGCGCGGCCCAGAAACTAAATAGTGAATGCGTTTCCGACTATAGCCGGCATGAAATTTTGCTGAAGCGTACGGCCAAAGCCATTGGGGCCGAAGATGAGAAAAAGGGGAATCTCCAGGGAGCGTTCGAGTGGTACGATCGTGCGCAAAGCGTCGCCGATGCTGGCCGCATGCTGCGCAAAATGGTTGAGGCGAAACCGGTTGATATCAATACGGTGTCGCACGCGATCGACTATTTCAGGAACCACAATGATGCCGCTCAAGAAAAGACCATACGGGCGCACGCCTTGAAAAATGTGGAAAAGGCATTGGCTGCCGAGGAAAAGAGTTTCGCGTCGGTTTCGAAGAATTCGCTCTCGGCGCTTGACCTCGCAAAGGACTGGAGTTATTACGCACAGGCAGGCGAAGACCTGGTCCGTGTTAGAGCCGGCAAGCGTGGAGATACCCTTGCTATCGAGGAGGGGCGCAAGTTTCTTGAGCTGGCATTGTCCTATTACGATCGTGCGCAGCAGCCCGAAAAATCTCAGAAGGTCCGTGACAAGGCACTTGCTTTGGCCAAGCAGCATGAAAGCAAGGGTGATGGCGTGGTTGCGGCGGACTATTATGTGATTGCCGGAGACAGCAACAAAGCATCGGCTGTGCAGAAGCAGGCCGAGGTACGCGATCAGAAGTCCGAGGAGTCGCGGAAAAAGGTATTCAAGAAGGAGCAGGACGACCTCGAAAAGGCCTTGGGTTTCTGATATGTGCGACAAAGCGCCGAGAACCCATATGAGAAGGGGTTTCCGACAGGCCAGCTGCCAATGCATTCGTTTCTCGTCGTTCGAGAGTCGTCATCCGTCTCTGGGTGATGCCTGAAACGGTTCACGTCTCAGGTTTTACCTTTCGCGTCTGAATGGCAGTTCCCCCTCCTAATGTAGGATACCGTTCCGGTGCCCGCCTCGGTACAATTCGACGTCATGGAGGTTGTCATGGCGTCTCTTCCTTATGCTCGAACCTATCATCGATTCCCGCTTTTCTATCCTGTCGTCTTTGGCGGTGCGCCATTTGTCGGCGAAGGCGTGCTGACCAATCTGTCACTGATGGGATGCTCTGTCTTGTGCGATCAAGAGGTTCTCTGCGGCAGTGACGTGCGCGTGAGTGTATTGCTCCCCAATCAGACGCGGGCGCTGTCAATTGACCTCGGTACGATCAAGTGGGTACGGGGCCATCAGTTTGGGGTGGAGTTTCTTCGCCTGCCGATTGAGGCACGGCAACGTCTCAATAGCTCGCTTCGAGTTGAACTCATTGAATTGCTGAAGGCCCGTTCGAACAGAAGCGAATCGCCAGAATTGCTCAATCAGGAAAGTTAGGCGTCAGGCCCTCGTCGTTCGTCTCTCGCTACCGAAGCGATCTGCCGTCTGCTTTCGCCATCAGTGCATGGAATCTCATCTCGTCTCTTGTGAAAGCCCAAAACGTCGCACGTTTCATAAGAACAATCCTCGCCAGCCGCCCATCGCGCTGGCAATCGAAAAACATTTCAAATCTTCGATATTGTTTGGCCAAAGGTCGATCCGGGGCGATACTTAGAGGGACATCCGAAGATGAAGATGAGGTGCCGCTCCAATCACGGGGCTGCCAGAGGACTAACCGATGCCATCGTCACTGGAATCTATCCGTCATCTCAGCGAAACCCTCTTTCAGTATTCGAATGTCGACGACATGGTGAGTCAGGTTCTGCGCACGGCCCTCGAGGTGATAGGGCAAGACGCAGGATCCATTTTACTGGCAGACGAAAAAACCAAGCAATTAGTCTTTCGCTATGTCGTCGGAGAGAATGCCGATTGCCTTCATGGCACGTCGATTCCCTGGGACAAGGGTATTGCCGGCGCCGTGTTTTTCAGCGGCCAAGCAGAGGTCATCCCTGCCGTACAGCAGGATATCCGGCACTTTTCGGCAACCGACCGGATCACCGGGTATCAGTCAAGGGACATGATCGTGGTTCCACTCAAGCGGTATGGCGGAGCCCCTATCGGCGTCATCGAGGTTCTAAATAAGGTTACCGGCCAGATCAACCGTGACGATCTCGACCTCTTAGTGGTCATCGCCTCCATCGCCGCCGCCGCCATCGAGCACACCAACAATGCCGAGGTGTTGCGTCAGAAAGACCTTCAACTACAACAGTCGCAAAAGATGGAGGCCATGGGCCGGCTGGCGGGAGGCGTCGCCCACGACTTCAACAATCTCCTCACCGTCATGCAAGGATTCACCGAACTGATTGTCTCGACGCTGGACCCTGCGGCTGCTTCGAAACGATATGCAGATGAATTAATGAAGGTTGCCAAGCAGGCTTCAGGACTGACCAATCAGTTGCTGGCCTTCAGTCGAAAGCAGGTCTTGGAACCCCGGGATGTAAATCTGAACGACCTTGTTTCCAATATCGAGACGATCCTGCGGCGGCTTATCGGGAATGACGTTGTTCTGTTTACGAACCTGGACCCGCACCTTGGCCGGATCAAGGCCGATCCTGGCCAAATCGAGCAAGTCATCATGAACTTATGCGTGAATGCCCGCGATGCCATGCCGCGTGGTGGCTCGCTGACCATCGAGACGGCAATGATTGAGCTGGATGACTCGCGCTGCCGAGACGCTCCGGACCTCCGTCCAGGACAGTATGTCCTGCTCTCGGTCGCAGATACCGGATCCGGCATGGATCAGGCGACGCAGGCCAAATTGTTCGAGCCGTTCTTCACAACGAAAGCGCCGGGAAAAGGAACCGGCTTGGGTCTGTCCATCGTCTATGGGATCGTGAAGCAAAGCCATGGTCATGTGACTGTTACCAGCGAAGTGGGGCAGGGCACCACGTTCACAATCTATCTGCCTCAGGCTGAGGCTCCACTTTCTGACGGGCGGATAGCCGACCTTGCCACAGCGGTGGACCAGAAAAGTGGGCAGGAACCAGTTCGGTCTGAGTAGCCGCCTCACTTCCGCCAGCCGCCCACCGCGTCCGGTCCTCGTCGATCGTGAATTGTGAGCGAGACAAGAAGTTCAAAGTTCAAAAAACCTCGAACCATTGTTCGTTCTAACAGTCCCGCGCGCCTGCCAAATGGGTGTCGTGATATCGCTCGAGCTGCTGAATACCGCGATCGAGAAAATGCTCGACCTTCTCCACCCGGCGAGACATGACAGCGTGAAGTTCATTAAAGACGTCTCAGCTGCGGCAGTGCTGGTCTTCTCTTTTACCGCCGTCATCATCGGTCTTATCATATTTTCCCGCCATCTCTTCTGAGTCGCCATTTCTTTTTAGTGTCACGTCCGTAGCATTTCACGCGTTACGTTTCACGAGAGAAAGGGCGCGCCCTTCGTTGCTCCTGCGTCGTAACAGATGATGGGGCCATGTTACACTGCGTGCCTCATGTTCGACGTCATCCTCTACCAGCCTGAAATTCCCCCGAACACCGGCAACATCATACGGCTCTGCGCCAATACTGGCGCAACGCTGCATCTCGTGAAACCTCTGGGCTTTACGCTGGAGGATAAGCAGTTGCTGCGCGCGGGACTGGACTACCACGAATTTGCCACGATCACGGTCCACGAAAGCTGGGCTGAGTGCGCTGCTGTCGTGAAAGATCGCCGTTTGTTTGCGGTCTCCACCAAAGGCACTCAACGTTATGATCAGGTTGACTATGCTGGCGGCGATGCGTTTGTTTTTGGCCCGGAAAGCCGTGGGTTGCCGGCTGAGATTTTGGGGGCGCTTGTTGCGCAGCAGCGTATCCGTGTCCCCATGGTTCCTGGAAACCGGAGCCTCAACCTTTCCAACGCAGTGGCCGTGGTCATCTACGAAGCCTGGCGGCAGCTTGGATTTGGAATGAGGACTTGAACGGACGGTTCAGCGTCGTTCATCTTCCGCTGTATGCCTGAAACCTTTCACCTTTTACGTCTCACGTTTCACGGCGTCCCACCCGCCATCAGCTCTTAGAGGTCATCCTCTTTAAGGCAGCGCCCCAGTCCCTGCTGCTCGGCAAAGTGGTAGGCATAGTGTAGGGCCGCGAGATTCGCGACCCGTTCTTCCGCTTCCTCCCGGCTATCCGCATAAATGATCGTAATCCCAAATCGCGCCGTCAGGGCATCCAAGAAGTCCATCATGCCATTCTTGTGATATTCACCGAGCCGCCCGCCGCCTTTGGTGGACTGCAGCGTGCCTTCGATGATGAGAAATCGATGTGGGTAGTCCAGGAGTGCTTCGAGTTCTTGCAGGAATGGCAGGCGGTTGTCGGAGGGATTCGAAAAGATCGTGTTGAATTCTTCCACACGCCGGCGTTCGACACAGAAAATTTCTGGCGCTTCTGCAATGGCGTAGTCACCAGCCGGCAGCGTCTGTCGAATGGTTCCGGCGATGCGGACGAGATTCTGAAACTCGTAGGGGAGATGCTCATGGCTGTCGACGAGCATCGTAATCGCCGGGATCATGGCTTTGGGCTGGCCTTGCCGGGAGAGCATCATGAGCGATTGGGGCCCGCGAGGACCCCGGCGGGCCTGTGCGGTTTGCTGAGAGCGTGGCGGAGGGGATGCGTAGGATTCGGACGGAGGGCCCGCTGCAGGGGAAGGGCGTGGCGGCTGCCTGCGGGAAGTCGAGGGCTCGGTCGTGGCATCGTACTTTGCGCGCGCGATGGGATCACTGAGGGTTTGATAGGCCTGGTTGATCAGTTGCGTTCGGGCTTCCGCTTTCTGGTGCAAGGTCGGTGAATGGTTGAAGCGATCTGGGTGCCACACCTGGATTTGTTCATGCCAGGATTTCTTGATGTCTGTTTCCGTTGCTGTGGGCAAGATTTCGAGCAGCGTATAGTAGTTAGTCGGCTTGTTGTCCCGCATCGGTCGCTCCCTTGAAAGGAGTGTAGCGAAGTCTTGAGCTGAGATCTAGCGGAAGGTCAGAGGTTCGGGTGGTTCCTGGTAGATACGCGCGGATGTTTTGCAGTACACTCGCCGTGAGTTTCTAATGCCACAGTGTATGTATTGATTCTACGGACCAAAACCTTCACCGCACCATAATACGCAACAAGAAATCGCGCATGTCTCCGAGTGGCCGGCACTCGGCGTGGCGCCGCTTTCGGAAAGATAGGTAACGGACACAGATGGTTTCTCCAACAGCCCAGACAGTTTCAGACGCAGCACAGCTGAAGATCGTTCCACTCATCGCGAATGAACTCGGTGTGGGACTCGATCAAGTTAGGGCAGCGGTCGCCCTGCTCGATGAAGGTTCGACCGTGCCGTTTATCGCGCGCTATCGCAAAGAGGCCACCGGCAACTTGGACGATACGCACTTGCGCACATTGGAAGAGCGACTTCTGTATCTACGGGAATTGGAGCTGCGCCGCGCGGCGATTCTGGCTTCGATTGAAGAGCAGGGGAAACTCACCGACGTATTGCGCGGGACCATTGACGCAGCTGCGACCAAGCAAACATTGGAAGATCTCTACTTGCCTTACAAACCCAAGCGGCGTACGCGAGCGCAGATTGCGCGTGAAGCAGGGCTGGAACCACTCGCCGACGCCTTGTTCGCCGATCCGACACTCGATCCTGAGCAGGAAGCTGCCAGGTATTTGAACGTGAGGCCTGCCGCTGAGGGCGTGGAGGCCATCAACGTGCCGGACGCCAAATCTGCGCTTGAGGGCGCGCGGGACATTCTGGCCGAGCGTTTTGCTGAAACCGCCGAACTGCTCGCGAAATTGCGTACCCGCCTGTGGGACCAGGGTGTCATCACGTCCACTGTGGTGAAGGGCAAGGAAACGGCACAGGAAGAAAAGTTCCGGGATTACTATGCGTATTCAGAAACCATCCGCACCATTCCTTCGCATCGCGCGCTGGCGCTGTTTCGTGGACGCACGCTGGGTGTGTTGAAGATTGAGTTGAATCTGGGCGAGGCACTCGAAGCCGCCGTGCCGCATCCCTGCATCGCCACCATTGCGGCGCATGTCGGCATCGAAGGCCGTGGTCGTCGCGCGGACCAGTGGCTTATGGGTGTCTGCGATTGGGCCTGGCGAGGCAAGGTACATCTTCATCTTTCGGTGGAATTGCTGGTGCAGTTGCGCGAAGCGGCGGAAGCCGAGGCGATCAAGATTTTCGGACGCAATCTGCACGAGTTGCTGCTGGCGGCGCCTGCCGGCCCGAAGGCCGTGCTCGGCCTCGACCCCGGCATCCGCACTGGTTGCAAAGTGGCGGTGGTCGATGCAACGGGGAAGCTGCTGGAGACCACGACGATATACCCGCTCCAACCGCGTAATGATCGGGAGGGGTCGCTGACGACGCTCACCAGATTGGTTGTGCAGCATGGCGTCGAACTCATCTCGATCGGCAATGGGACTGGCAGCCGGGAGACCGACAAGCTTGCCATCGAGATGATCAAATTGGTTGCGGTTCAGAAGCCGGAACAAAAGGTGACCAAGATCGTGGTCAGCGAAGCCGGCGCCTCGGTCTATTCAGCCTCGGCCTTCGCCGCTGCCGAGTTTCCTACGTTGGATGTCAGCCTGCGTGGCGCCGTGTCCATCGCCCGGCGTTTGCAAGATCCGCTGGCTGAACTGGTGAAGATCGATCCCAAGGCGATCGGTGTCGGCCAATACCAGCACGATGTGAACCAACGGGCGCTGGCGCGTTCGCTCGATGCGACCGTCGAAGACTGCGTCAACGCCGTGGGTGTGGACGTCAACACAGCTTCTGCTCCATTACTCGAACGGGTGTCGGGTCTGAACAAGGCGCTGGCGAAGAACATCGTCGAGTACCGTGATGCGAACGGCCCTTTTCCGAATCGCATGACCATACGCAAGGTGCCGCGTTTGGGCGACAAGACGTTCGAACAGGCCGCAGGCTTTCTGCGTATCAACGATGGCGACAATCCGCTGGATCGTTCCTCGGTCCACCCGGAAGCCTACCCGGTCGTTGAGCGCATTCTCGCGCGCATCAGCAAAGGTATCGTGGATGTGATGGGACAGCCGACGGTGCTGAAGGGGTTATCTCCTGCCGATTTCACCGATGAGAGGTTCGGTGTGCCGACGGTGCGTGACATATTGGCTGAATTGGAAAAACCGGGCCGCGATCCCCGTCCTGAATTTAAGACGGCCACGTTTCAAGAGGGCATCGAGTCTCTGACCGATCTACATCCCGGCATGGTCCTCGAAGGCGTCGTGACAAACGTCGCCGCGTTCGGTGCCTTCGTCGATGTCGGCGTGCATCAGGACGGTCTCGTGCACGTGTCGGCGCTAGCAAATAAATTCGTCAAGGATCCCCATGAGGTCGTCAAGCCTGGTCAGATCGTGAAGGTGAAGGTGTTGGACGTCGATGTGAAGCGCCAGCGCATTTCTCTGACCATGCGCCTTGACGATGCGCCAGCCAGTGCTTCTGGCTCAGGCCGCATGCCTGCAGCGGTCTCAGTGGGAGCAGCACGCGAGCCGCGTGACCGGCGTCTGCCAGCACCCCAACGTGCTCCGGACCGAGAGCCGCAGCCAGTTGGGACGATGGCCATGGCCCTTACCCTAGCGCGCGCCAAGCAGAAAAAGTAGCCAGCCGCGCTGCGCGAATGGTCTATCTTGTTTATCTGGTCTGTCTAGTTTGTTTGGTTGAATCAGACAAACCAAATGAACCAGATCAACCATCGCTCGTTGTCTCGTGTGCATTCATTTCACATACTGCAACTGGAGATCGTCGAAGTAAGTGACGGCGTCGGATTTGGTCCATAGACCGATCATCCCGGCGTGGTACGTCTTGTCACAGAGATCCAGGACCTGCTTGTCGTCAAAGAAGATGCTCACGTGACAGCCTTGCTGGGTAATCCGCAGTGTGTGCCACCGCCTCACGTCAATCGTCTGGTTAAAGTTTTCTAGCAGGTGTCGAACGCCTTTCACGACTCGATACACTCGAATGTTTTGTTCCAGTGGGTTGGCCCTTGCCAAATAGTAATTGCGATCATCGGCCGCCCGCCAAATCAGACCACCACCCATGTCCGCCCGTCCCTGGGTCGGCAAGAACGACACTTGAAGATTGAGGTCAGAGACGATGACGTCCTTGAGCAGCACCACTTTGTAGGCATGTTCTGCCCCCTTGGCCATGAGTTGGGCGAGCACATGAGGGGGGCTCTTTGCCCGCTCAGTTGCGAGGATCTGCCAATCTCCTGCCGGTCTTCCGTCAAACAACGTGCCAATTGAGAATTCGCTGGGAAGGGCGACTGGCTCCTCATGATCGAAACTCCATTCTTGTGGAGAAGAGACGGTCTCTGCTTGAGCCGCTATAGTTCCGAGCCCCAGTGGAACCGCGATGATCGCGCCGATGAGGGATTTGATCATCCGGTTCATCGAGCGCTTTTCCATGTCACTTCTTCCCAACAGAGATGGACGAAGGTTTCAAAGGGAGGGAAATTATTCGTGTTTTGTTCTTTTGACCGGACCCAGAGATCGATTTCCATTCCAGCTGGATCGGTTTCTCCCCCAGGCAGCGTTCGCTTGACCGGATAGCGAACCTCATGGGTCTTAGAATCGCGTGATCGTTCCATCACCATAAAGTGGGCATCATAGTCCTTGTAGAGCACCTGTTCGTTCTTCTGCATGGTGGCGGTGCCCCATCCTCCAAGATAGAGCCAGGTTTTCGGGTACAGCGGGTCGCCGTTTCCGGAATCGCCATGCTCATAGATCCTTGTCGCAATGCCTCCGTCCTGGAACGGAGCTTTCGCGGCAAACCGATCGAAGACGATTCGATAGCGGTCGGCGCCCTCAACAAATTCGGCGATGACCTGGCCGCTGTTCGTGAGTTCGTTTACCTGGATGTCGATGGAACCTTGAACCGGTGTCAGGTGTTTGCCGGCATAGTCGAGGTGATCCCACGGGGTACGATCGTTCATGCTTCCAATCAGGGTCGCCTGCTGGCCTGAGAGGTGAAACTGTCCGCTGTAGTGTGGATGTTCAGTGGCTTTGAAGATGCGCGTGCCCTCATCTCCCTTCGGAGTGCCGAATTGATCTGCGGCAGCAGCCGGTAACGTTAGAAGCGATAGAGTCAGGAATAATACGCTCGGAAGGCTTGGAGCCATTCTGCTCCATCGAGAGTGCATCGTGCTCCTCCTATGAGTGAGAAGGCAGTGAGACTGCATCGTGGGAATAGTCCCGCTGTACTAATGTCCCGCCAAGAAGGTGTTGTCAAGTTTAGTGGAGTCTGTGCCAGGAAACGTGTGGAATTCAATGAGGCAGGATTGATTTGTCCACGAATGAGTGTGGCAAGTAGTTCTGGTTAGCCCATGATGACGGTCCTGCGCACCCTCGCATGATGGTCTACCGCATGACAATCTTCCCGCTCTTGTCCCAGTACCAGAAGACGGACAGGTTCGGATAGATGGCATCGATGGCATTTTGGCCTGCAACGGTATACAGGACACCTACGGCGACCAACCAGTTTTGAGAAAAGTTCCATTGAAGCGCCGGTTCCACACCGATAATCGTAAAGCCGTTTCCCTGTCCTGCGTTGATGTCGTGTCCGTCCGCCCGCCAGGTGAGCCCGTGCAAGGTGCTGAATTCAATGTTGTACCCGAACCCGTTCTTGTCATTGAGGATGTGCTCGAAAATCAAGCGCGTGTTGACTATGTCGCCGGTGTAGGTGTTCTGTCCGTGGTTCTCTCCGGGGGCGGCGTAGGTATAGAAGACGGCTGCGCTGATGCGAAAGGGCTGGAGGATCTTTCGCGTCATGAGTCCTTGCGTCAGCCCATATTCGCCAAATCGCGTACTGGGAAGTCGTCCGAGGGGCGAAAACCCGCCGGGTGGCTTCTCCGCATCAGCCCAGCGGCTGGTGGGTAGCACAATCTGTGTGTAATGGGTAAGGGAAGGGCGCCAGCTATCAGGGTCTTGAATGATTGGCCGGTATTTCATGACGAGCGAGGTGTCGCCAAAGCCGGTCGAACTCGTGCTCTGCCCGTTTTGGGTGGCCCAGAACGAATTCATCGAAAATGCGGCACCTAATTCGACGTGATTGGTCAGTCCGTAGGAGGCATTGACGGAGGGCGACACCTGGTAGAGATGAACCGGTCCATTTTTGCTGTCGGTCGGACCGCCGAGGTGATTGCCGAAGCTGCTCTCTCCAATTTGTGAGAAAAGGAATTCTCGGATTGAAAGCTGCCCCTTCGGTTGTATATCGACAGCCTGGAGGAGAACGGGACCGTGGGACAGGGGGTTCCAACTCTGGCGATACTTCTTGATCTCCTCCTCTGTCGGGACCCAATCCAGTGCTGAGGACGGAGGAGGAACGGCGGTCGCTGCCAGGAGCAAGAGGGCGAGCGAACGCAGGAAGGTCTTTTGATAGGAAAACCGCCTGATAATTGTGAGTATCATTTTAATCTACATTATTCCGGTCATGATTTATGATTTAATAGTAATTAAAGTGAATCTACATTGTCAATAATAAAATTAATCTATTGCTTTCGTTCATTATATTTATACTAGTGCGCAGAATTTATTAATGATCTTAAGTGCAAAATATGCCATTACTTAAATGATCGATGACTGTATACTTGCAAATAAGCAAGTATACATGCTATCCATCATCTCATCATGGGGCAAGCTCACAGAGCGGAATCTACAGACCATTTCCAGAATCATTTAAAAGATATTCGCGTCACCCAAGGTCTTTCACAGGGTGAACTTGCCGGAAAATCCGGGATCACCAGGCAAGCCGTCTCGGCAATCGAATCTCACCTCTATTTGCCCACCACGGCGGTCGCGCTTCGACTGGCTGCTGTGTTGGGCTGTCGCGTGGAAGATCTCTTCAGTCTTGCGGATGCGAAGCATGTCATTGAAGGAAAACTGATCGGTCATTTTCCTCAGCGGGATGAAAAGATTTCGACGATTCGTGTGAAGGTGGCCAGGGTAGGGACTCGTATGGTCGTGCGGCCTGTCACCGAATTGGGCGGGATGCTTTCGTATACGGTGCCTGCTGATGGCTATGCGGTGGACGTGCATGGTCAGATTTCTGGCGCGACGGTTCGCGTGAAACTCTCGCGCGATCGTCAGGCGATTGAACAGGAAATTTCTGTCGCCGGCTGTGACCCCGCGATCTTCCTTGCAGGTGAGCATATGAAGCGGCACAAGGATCAGACCTCTGTGGTTGGCTGGACGATGGGGAGCATGGCGGCGCTTCGGGCCTTGCAGGAGGGCGAAGTTCATGTCGCAGGTCTGCATCTCTTTGACCCGGCGACGGGGGAGTCAAACCTCCCGTTCCTCCGACGCGCGCTGAAAAGTTCGAACTATGAGGTCGTCACGTTTGCGACGTGGGAAGAGGGGTTGCTCGTTCGAGCTGGTAATCCCAAGTCCATCCGTGCGGTCAGTGACGTAGCCGATCCCTTAGTCACACTCGTCAATCGGGAAGAGGGAGCTGGGGCCAGGCTGTTGCTGGATCAGCGGTTGCGCGCGGCGGGAATCAATTCGGATCGGGTGAAGGGCTATGGCACGATCGTCGCTTCGCATTTCGAAATTGCGCGCGCGATTGCAAGCCGCCAGGCGGACGTCGGGATTGGGATTCGATCCGCCGCTCAACTTTTTGAACTCGACTTCGTACCGCTTCAAGCTGTGCGCTACGACCTTGTCGTACCCAAAGCCTATCTGAAGTCCCATCCAACCTTGGCCCATTTGTTCGAGACCCTGGTCAGCAGGCCGTTTCGAAATGAGATCGAATCGCTGGGCGGGTATGACACCAGCGAAACAGGAAAGCTCCATGCGCTACGTATTGGCTGACGGACCATCCTCCGTATTTGGACTGGTTGTTCGACTGACCCTCCTGAGCGTCCTTCTTCTTGTGGGGGCCGGCTCGGTGTGGGCCGTCGAGTACGGAGAAATGGTGCAGAGAGACGGCAAATGGGTGTTTCAGAGCACGGAAGACCCTGTGCTCAAACTCATGCGCACGAAGGAGCTGATCACGAACGAAGAATATTTCAAAGCGTCGGCACAAACCGGAAAAAACTGGATCGAGCCAGCCGATGCGGTCCTCAATCAACGGAGAGACATCGAGTGGAGCCGATATCTGAAAACCGCGATGCACTTGCCGGATTGGGTGGATCTGGGTATCGAAAACCGGACCAGGTTTGAATCGTACGACCATCCCTGGCGGACGAGCCAGAGCATTGGAAATGGGGACGCGGATCCCCAAATCGCTCTCCGGTCCAGGCTGCGCTTGGGATTAGGGGGCAACGGCCCCTTTCGATTTCTCTTCGAAGGGCAAGACGCGCGGGGATACTTGAACAGGGATCCTGGAGATTTCAGAGATACCACGACGGTCAACGAATACGACATCTTGCAGTTACTCGGGTCATTGACGGTGAACAACATTGGGGGAACTGGATTGCGCACCGACTTGCATTTTGGACGTATGACGATGGACTTCGGTCGCCGCCGGTTGATCGCGCGAAACGACTTTCGCAATACCTCCAATGCATTCGACGGAGTCCATTGGCAAATCGGCCAGGACAAGGCCTGGCGGGTCAGGGCATTTTTCGTGGAACCGGTTGTTCGGGACGAGGTTCGGCTCGATGAGCAGAATAATAAGTCTCTGTTTTGGGGAACCTACTTGGAGAGCCGGCATTTTCAGTGGCTTCAGTTGGATGCCTACTACTTGGGCTTGAACGACCGGCGTGTGGCCGACGTGGCCAGCCACCGCACATACTCAACCTTTGGAGGTCGCCTCTTTAAAGAGCCCAAGCAAGGCGAGATGGATTACGAAATTGAGAGCGCCTGGCAGACCGGTACGCGCGGGGTCACAAATCATTTCGCCCATTTTCAGCATCTAGATGTGGGGTATACGTTCGATGCCCCCTGGTCTCCCAGATTTTTGGTCCACTACGACTATGCCAGCGGCGACCGAAAGCCTGGCGATGGCCAGGATGAAGGGTTCGACACCTTGTTCGGGGCTCGACGGTTTGAATATATGCCGACCGGAGCCTTCGGCCCATTTTTTAGAACCAATCTCAATTCTCCCGGGTGGCGGGCGATCGTAACCCCGGCGCAGGGCTGGACAGTTCAGCTCAAGCATCGCTTATGGTATCTCGCTCAAAGCACTGATAGTTTTGGGAGTTCAGGATTGAGAGATTCAACCGGTGGGTCTGGAAACAATCTAGGGCATGATGTGGAACTTCGTCTCCAATGGGCCCTCAGCAATAACATGGATTTCGATGTCGGGTACGTTCATTGGTTCAAGGGGTCCTATTTCGACCGGCTTCCCGCTGCCGCCAATTTGCCTGCCGGCGGGAACAAGGATACGGATTATTTTTATCTTCAGATGAGAGTCAGACTGTAGGGAGGCTGGCCCATGATTCGAGCCATCGTTGCGTTGTGTCTGTTCGTCGTCACAGGCATGAACAGTGCGGTTGCCGGGGAGATTACGATTGCGGCGGCGTCGGATTTAAATTTTGTTTTCAGAGAACTCGTCGCTGAGTATGAAAAATCGACCGGCGATCGCGTGAGGCTGTCGCTTGGGTCCTCAGGCAATTTCTACGCGCAGATTCAAAATGGCGCGCCGTTCGACCTCTACTTTTCAGCCGACATCGCGTATCCCCGGAAATTGGAAGAAGCCGGTCTGACCGTTCCTGGCTCGCTCTACCCCTATGCCATCGGGCGGATTGTCTTGTGGGCCGGGCAGGACTCGCGCCTCGATCTCTCCAAGGGGTTGGAGATCTTGCGTGAACCGGCGATCAAGAGAATTGCCATCGCCAATCCCAAACATGCGCCCTATGGCAGGGCGGCAGTGGCCGCGATGGAACAGGCGCAAGTCTATGACCGCGTCAAGGACAAGCTGGTGCTCGGAGAGAATATTTCTCAAGCCGCCCAGTTCATCGAATCCGGTGCGGCGGACATTGGTATTATCGCGATGTCGCTGGCGCTCGCACCGCTGATGCAGGCAGCGGGCCAGTATTGGGAGATTCCAGCCGGCGTGCATCCACCGATCGAACAGGGCGCGGTGATCCTCAAGGGTGCGAAGAATCAGGAACGTGCGAAGGCCTTTCTCTCGTTTGTCCAAGGCGCTGAGGGACAGACCATGATGAAACGCTATGGGTTCATTGTTCCAGGCGGTACGAAACCATAGGCAGGCAACTTCCGTGGAATCTCAATTGGCGTTCGACGAATGACGATTGACCAATGACAGGCGCTCAATGAACTGGATAGCGATTGCCGTCACCTTCAAGCTCGCGCTGCTCACCGCGGCCGTGCTGCTCGTTGTCGGATTGCCCATCGCCTACTGGCTCACGTTCTCCAAATGGCGTTGGAAGTTCATTGTGGAGTCGGTGGTTGCGTTGCCGCTCGTTCTGCCTCCAACGGTGCTGGGTTTTTATATTCTGGTCGCGATCGGTCCGCACAGCCCGGTTGGACGATTCTATAGCGACGTGGTCGGGCATCCGCTTCCATTCACCTTCGAAGGCTTGCTTCTCGCATCGATTCTCTACAGTCTACCGTTTGCTGTGCAGCCATTCGCCGCAGCCTTCGCGCAAGTCGATCACCGGTTGATCGAAGCCTCCTGGACACTCGGGGTGTCGAAGTTCAAGACCTTCTTTCGTCTGATCGCTCCGCTGTCGATGGCAGGCCTCATCACCGGCGCGGTCCTGAGTTTCGCCCATACGCTCGGGGAGTTCGGTGTGGTGCTCATGGTCGGTGGCAACATCGAGGGCGAGACACGAACCGTCTCGATCGATATTTACGATGAAGTGCAGGCGCTCAACTATGCCGGGGCCGCCAAGACGGCGCTGTTGTTACTTGCGGTCTCCTATGGCGTGCTGCTGCTGGTCTACGCGATGAATCGAAAGGTCTGGGCTGTATGGCCGCAGCGTTGACGGTTGATTGCCGCAAGACCTTTCCCGGCCGGTTTACTGCGGCGACACAGCTCACCTTGCCGCTTGATCCTCCGCGCGTGCTGATCCTCTTCGGGCCATCAGGATCTGGGAAAACGACCCTGCTGCGTTGTCTTGCCGGATTGGAATGGCCGGAAGAGGGGAGAATTCAGTTCGGTTCGACAACCTGGCTCGATGCGGCGTCTAACATTCGTCTCTCGCCGCAAGCGCGGCGGATCGGCTACATGCCGCAGGACTACGCGCTCTTTCCCACGCACACAGTATGCGGCAACATTGAGTATGGATTGAGTGATTTGCCTATGGCTGCACGACGGGAGCGTGTCCGTGAGCTGATCGCGTTGCTGCAGCTTCAAAGACTCGAACAGGCTAAGCCGGCGCAGTTGTCGGGTGGGCAGCAGCAACGAGTGGCGCTTGCGCGTGCGATCGCCAGACGACCACAGCTCTTGTTGCTCGATGAGCCACTGTCGGCATTAGATGCGCCGACACGCAGCCGCTTGAGCGGAGAACTGCGAGCCCTGTTGACGCAGTTGCACATTCCTTCTGTCGTCGTGACGCACGATTGGGCCGAGGCCCTGACACTGGGCGATGTGATTGCCGTGATGCAGGGTGGAACGATTCTTCAAACCGGCTCACCGCAGGAAGTATTCTCCAGGCCGGCCAATGCGGAGGTGGCGCAGATCGTCGGTATCGAGACCGTCGTGCAGGGTCACGTGGTCGCGAACGACAATGGACTGGCGACTGTGTCGGTGAACGGGACGATGCTGAAGGGGTTAGGCGCGGACGTGAGCGGTGCAGCTGTGTATGTCTGCATCCGCGCAGAAGATGTCTTACTCGAGCAGACGGGAAACAGCGTCATCAGTGCGCGTAATCTTCTGTCCGGCCTGGTGACCGAGGTGTTGCCGCAGGGTGTACTGGTGACGGTCACGGTCGATTGCGGTTTCCCCTTGCGGGCGGTGATCACGCGAGGAGCAAGAGAAGAACTTGGTCTCGTCACAGGCTCTCTGGTTGCAGCCGTGATCAAGGCTGGCGCGATGCATCTCGTTCCGAGATCAACTCAGCAGCTTGCGGATCAATCGTTGAAGTAGAAAGGCAAGAGAAATATTCACGGAACTCTCTCCCCAGCTTCTGTGGATAAGTCTGTTCATAAGATCATCCTGCCATCGAAATAACGGGTATTATCCCGCCTAAAATACGTCTTTGCCTAAAAAGTAAGCATTGGTCCCTTCAGTCTCCACACCACAAGATATAGTGGTGCTTCTAAGAAAATAAGTCAGAAACAACAAATCCTAGTTAAAGACAGGTGTTTCCTACATCTTAATTATGAATCTCGTTACTGGGGGCGGGGATCGCACTCAAGTTATACACAGACCCCTCTCCTAGATTGGGGTTTCAGCTTCATTATTAGGAGTCCAGAACGGAGGCTTGACAGGGACTTCACGGATATGTAACCATTGGTTACATCATGAAGCCAGCGAATCTCAAACGAGTGCGAGAACAATTAGGACTGACGCAACAGCAATTGGCTGATGCGTTGCGGACCACACGCGTGTCGGTTGCGCGTTACGAAGCGGGGATGCGGCGCATTCCCGGAATGGTTCAGGTCATGTTGGACCAGTTGGGGCGATCATCTGAAATTCCCATGGCGGGGATGGTGGCAGCCGGCGCACCGATCGAACCGGTGCAGCAGAACGAGTTGATCGATGTGCCGCCCAGCATGTTACGCGGTGGAAATACGTTTGCACTCCGCGTCAAAGGGGAATCTATGAAAGATGACGGCATTCTTCCCGGCGATCTGGTGGTAGTGCGAAAACAGGAAACGGCCAGGAACGGGCAGACCATCGTTGCGCTGGTCAATCATGAAGCGACGATCAAGACCTACTTCAAAAAGGACGCACACATTGAGTTGCATCCTGCAAACGCGGCGATGCAGCCGATTATCGTGAAACCGTCAGACACATTTCAGATCGAAGGCATTCTCATCGGCGTCATTCGGCATTGTACGGTCTAGTGAAGAAGTTCTGAGTTAGAAGTTCAGGGTTCTGAGTTACGGGGTTCACTCAAAACACAGCATTCTATTAATGAAAGAAGGGAGGGCATGATGCTCATGGCAGGAAGGTTCGTAGGGGTAGAGCGGCTTGTCGACTTGGAGCGAACGGTGGATTCATTGAATGGACAGTTACGTAAAATACAATGGGACTTATACCGGGCTAAGGCGGAACCGCTTCCGGCTCGGTTGTGGCGAAATCTAGTGAGTCTCAAAGGCGGGCAGGAGTTTATGTCAGCCGTCTGCAATCGATGCGTTCGTCCGAACACAAAGGTCGTGTCCTATGCTGATCCAAGAGCGTAGGGCGGATATTCGATTCGCGGGTGTTTGTTCTGACTGTGGAACGATGGTCCAGCATCGAATCGCATCTATCGATAGGATGACCCATTCATCCATTGAACTCTGCGAACGCTGCTGGAATGTCTCTCAGCAGCGGCAGATATTCGCAAGCGGGTGCTGCGGACAGTGAATGCAGGAAGAGTCCATTGCCTATTCGATGGCGATGTTAGATGGGGAAAAGGAACCACTGGAGGTGCCTATCAGACGGCTTCAATTGCGAAAAGCCGATAATGAATGTCGGCACGAGCAATCGTGGTTTGGTGGCGGTGTCCCGGATTGAACGGGAGACCCGCGGCTTATGAGTCCGCTGCTCTACCAACTGAGCTACACCGCCAGAAGAGATGGTACGCAATCCCACTAGAATACAGGAATGGTTTGGAGAGTGTCTAGCCCGCGAAAGCCCGTGAGAACGGGCTGGTTGATCTGGTCTATCTGGTCTATCTCGTTTGTCTTGTTTATTTGGTTGAACGAAACTAACCAGAGAAACCAAATAGACCAGATGAACCAGACCAACTGGGCCTGTCTCAGACAGGTTGGTTCTGCCTCATCGTTCCGGTAGACTCGGCGTATGATTCATCCGCTTCCTTCTTCCTGTGAACGGGCAATCCTGGAACAATTTCTCAAGGCGGAGGCTATGGCCTTGTGGGCGGTACGAGCTGCGCAGGCGCAGGACGTTCCGCCTGGGGTGCTGAATTTCTTGCGCCGCCATGAGGAAGAAGAAGCGCAGCATCTCAAACAGTTTGAGCTGCTGCTGGGTATAAATTCACACGGTAAGACGACTCTCCCTCGTATGCCCAGTCAATGGAGGGTTCTGGCCGTGCATCTGTATGGGTACGAAACGGTGGGATTAGAGTTCGCAAGGCTGTTAGTCGGTTTGCGGCCTGATCTGATCTCGATCTTGAAAGATGAAGAAGTTCATGTGGGGTTTTTCGAACATGAAGTCCGTACCATTCTTATGCAGGGAGGATCTGTTGCCGACGGCGCGAGGCAGGCGGCTCGGTCCTGGCGGCGGCGGCTGCCCCCCACGGTCAATCGTTATCTCCACGATGAGAGCTTCGCGCCGTTTCGTGATGAGCTTCAAAGGCATATTCTCGGCGTGATCGACGAACGTTTTTTTGCAGTTGGGTTGGCGGCACAGCACGAAGGCTGAAGGTCGGAGATAGAAGTTCCTAAAGCCTCGAACTTCGAACCTCGAACCGGTCTGAGGAGCGGGACAGGCACCGCCGCAGACGGCGGAGCCAGTCCCCTTCAGGCGGCGGACGCCAGACGTTTTTGGCGTTGGCCTACGATATCAAGCGCTGCGACGCGATAGGTTTCAGCCAGCGTCGGGAAGTTGAAGATATTTTCAACGAATGAGTCGATTGTGGCCGCATGCTGAAGCGCCATCTGCCCGACATGGATCAGTTCCGTCGCGCCTTCTCCGATAATCTGAACGCCCAGGAGGCGTTCGCCTGTCGGATCGGCCACCAGCTTTAGTAAGCCGTTGCGAATACCTGAGATCTGGCCACGGGCGATTTCGTTGAATTTTGCCCGGCCAATCATGACCTCTCGATAGCGTTTTAGAGCCGCCACTTCATCGAGCCCGATGCTGGCCATCTCGGGGATCGTAAACACCCCGACTGGAATGATGTCGGCTGACTGTCCTTCCGGGAGACCCAGGGCATGGCACACGGCACGCCGGCCCTGTTCCATGGCGGAGGAGGCCAGACCAGGGGGGCCGACCAGATCGCCGACGCCGTAAATATGAGAAATAGCTGTTTGGCAATGTTCGTTGACGGCCAGCGTTCCCTTTTCGGTGGTGGTCAAGCCGGTCGCGCTGAGATTGAGTTCTTCGATATTTGCCTGCCGCCCCAAGGCAACGAGCATTTTATCGCTCGTGAATACCTGTCCGTTTTTGAGTGTTGTCACGACCTGAGAGATCCCATCCCACCGGACCTCTCCGACCGCTTGTCCTCCACAATATCGGCCGCCTTTTTCTTCAAAGCTTTGCACGAAAGTCCGCACGAGTTCTGCATCGAAAAACTGCAGCGGGCGATCCGCCCGATCGAGAATGGTGACCTGCACGCCGAGTGCGGCGAAAATCGACGCATATTCCAGTGCAATGATGCCTCCGCCCAGCACGGTAAGGGAGCGTGGCAAGTAGATCATCGAGAGAATCGAGTCGCTGTCGAGAATATGTTCATGGTCGATTGGTATTTCGACCGGCGCACGAGGCCTGGATCCTGTGGCGATGACGATGGTGTCGGCGGTAAGCGTTTGTTTCATGCCGTCGACCGTGAGCATTTCGATCAGGCTGTCGGTGAGAAATTGGGCTCTGCCGTGGAACAATGTGACGCCATTGCGCGTCAGTTGGTTCATCATGTAGTCGCCATGCGATGCGACGACTTCATCCAAGTGACGCATCAGCGTAGAGACCATGATGTTGGAGGGGGCCGGCATGTCCAGCGTTGTCGAGGACTGTTTCATCCGATCCGCTTGCACCGCACTCTCGCGGAGCGTTTTGCTTGGAATCGTTCCCCGGTACACACAGCCGCCGCCGACGCCCGGCTCGCGTTCGATCATGGCTACGTGTTTGCCCGCTTTGGCGCCCTGGATGGCAGCCTTTTGGCCGGCGGGACCGCTTCCGATCACGATAATGTCATAGCGAAGTACGGTACTCATTGTGCCATGGCGTCCACAAGGTTGAGCACTTTCTCTTTCAGGCTGAGCAATGTGTCAACATCGTTGGGGTAGAGATTGAGATCGGCAAAGACCGTGTGTTCGCGAAGAGTGGCGTCGTCGAATGAATCGGGAACAAGTATGTAGGCCGCCAGCCGGTCTGCCAGGCAGGTCATCATCACCTCCTGCTTATGTGAGGGCGCCTGCTCATAGATCCGATAATAGGCGATGGCCTCAGCGACCTGTGGGGGCAGGGCCCATTCAGTTGCGATCAAGCCGCCCACGTGGGGATGATAGCCGTCGAGGAAGGAGGTGACTGCACCGGGGGTGAGTGCGATGCGCATTTCTGCTGCAATAGCCGCGACAGTCTTGAGCACGACCGGTTTCCCAACCCCATGTAGGAGTCCACACAGATACGCGCTTTCCACGTTGTACCGGCGCATGCGCGCAATCTCTTTCGCGTAGGCCCCGCTGGCCAGCGCATGCCGCCAGAGTTGCTGGATGT
>ERZ1292633.622-Hain-H41-02um-R1-622-length-40357-cov-30_pt1 | contig 40357 bp, 42 predicted proteins | sample MGYA00564406_ERZ1292633 | MGnify/ENA primary metagenome ERZ1292633 (study PRJEB36523, sample SAMEA6512639) | groundwater metagenome | collected 2019-01-08 | study: AquaDiva: Metagenomics assemblies of 32 groundwater samples | reverse complement strand
GTTATACTAGGTGTAACGGTAAATATCTTGACCGAAGATGTGAATCCCCCCCCCCCGCTAACACCGGAGACCTCAAGGTCGTCCCAGTAAGGGGCTATGATGTTGTTGGGAGCGGCTGCGCCCGGCATATCAGGATTGGTAAATGTCGTTAGGGCGGAATCGCAAGTTGTGGATGAGTTTGTTAATCCGATGACGCCGTTTGTAGAGATGCACAGATAACTATAGCTGTTCCCGTAGAAATAAAATGGATGGGTAAAGCCTATTGGCTTCGGAGCGCTTACTGCATCGTCAGTACTTGCTGTTCCGCTGTCGCTCCATATAGTGGTCGCGCCGCTGGCAGGCGTAGCAATCCAGTTGTATGTCAATGCAGGGAATTTCACGCAATCAGGCGTGTCTGCGGTTGAACAGGCATTCCACGTTGCGCCGACAGCCGTGTCTCCGGGCAGGTTCATGGCCTTTCTCATCCAGCGGTCTTCATACTGGCTTGATTTTATCTTTTTTACCGTGGCCGCGCCTTCAGGGGCCGGGGTTACATCGCCGCCTACAACAACCTTCTTTATAATATCAAACTGCGTCATGGAGAGCCAGTTCAAGAAATTGGCGCTCCATGCGCCTGTGGCGCTCTTGTAAAACCCGTTATTGTTCGAACCGCCGCTGGCAGTATCTATGGCGCCGGAGGCATACTTCTGACCCGCTGTATCGGTATCGAAATAACCGGCGTATGTGTTGGAGCTCGTGTAATCGTATGTCAAAAAACTGTAGGTAAACCTGCAGTCGCTCAAGGTATCGGACGTTCCGAGATTGGTGCAGGCCCCGTAGGCCGGCGTTATCATCTCCGCCGAATAGTCTATCATAAAGAGGATATTCGGCGAGGTCGTCCTCGGCAAAAACGGCGGGTATGCGGTGTAGTCCGCAATCTGCTCCCCGGCAGCCCAGGCGCTGCCTGCCGTAAGGCAGAGGGCTGCTGCGATGGAGAGGAAAAACCTTTTAAGGATGAGGGATGAGGGATGAGGGATGAATTTCCGACCCCTGACCCCTGGCCCCTGGTTTTTGTGATTTATGTTCTTCATGGCGCACCTCCTTTTTAAAACCGCCCTATCCACAGATTCAAACACTTAAGGGACCTGTGGACAGCCATATTTTTTTACTGCCTGCCTGCTTCATCTCTTAACATCTTTATAATATGCCTTGCAAGATTATCGTTTATCTCACTATGCCTTGGAACCGGTTGCGAGATCTTTGTTTTCGGATTCTGATACCAGTCATGTCTTCCCCCATGCCTGATAAAAATACAACCCATTGTTTCGATCTGCTTTATCAACTCCCTTCGTTTCATGCCACTTCCAACTCTGCAACCTTGCGGACACAAGGGATCACTCCACTGGATAGGTCGTTGTATATATCTCTCAAATTCTCCTTCAGTTCAGCCGCCGATTCTCCCTGTGTCATATAGTCTGGATATTCTTCCAAATATCCCAGCCACATATCGCCATCCTGCCAAAATACATATCTTATGGTTTCCACCTTGATATCCTCCTTTTTTGAAACCGCCATATCCACAGATTGCACAGATTTCTATTTCTCTCGCAAAGGCGCTAAGCATACTAAAGCTGTCATCAATGCAAATGCACACTGCCTTCCAATCCCAACTGTCTTCTTATAAGCCTGCAAAGGCTATCTTTGACCTCTGAATGCCGAGGTATCGGCGCCTTCTTTCCGTTTTTTGGATTCATATATACATCATGATTTGAGCCGTGACGTTTCAAAAAGCACCCCGCATCTATCAGTTCCCTGATAAATTCACGACGCTTCACACCTCAACCCCAACTTCCTTTGTATACACCTTTTCGTGGGTGACGACCTCTCCTTCAGTCTCTTCCACCATCAACTTATACGCTTCGTTAATGTTTTCTTCCAGTTCTTTAAGGGTTTCTCCCTGACTAAACACCCCGGGGACCTCCTTAAGTCTCCCTATATACCATCCCTCATCCATCCAGTATTCAAGTGTAAAGTGTTTTAACATCTTGAGTGCCTCCTCTTCTCGTTCACCTCGTCCCCCGAGCATCTATCCTGTAAAGTACGCCCACCCCCCCACCGGCGGCACCTGCGCCGATCCCCTCGTAACCCGACGCGAACTCAAGGGAAGAGCCGGGGATAACATAGACATAGAGCCTGTCTATGTCCACATCAACCCTGACCCCATTGAGGTTGGAGACGGTGATATCTGTATCAAAGGAAGAAGGAGAAACGGAAGGATCACCCTGTATCTCAGCCACCAGATCCGGAGAGTCGGTCGTGTTGTAGGTATACCCTGACGGCATAGCCGGAAGTGCGCCGTCAGCCAGTGTATTCTCAATAACAGGGATAGCCAGGTCAACCCCTGCCTCCGCTCCCCCAAAAGCCATTGATGACCTCTTGGTCTGCCCCGATATCTGGATGTCCACTGTCGCAGTGTTTATGGCTATGATCCCAATGAGGGTAATTATCACAATCAATAGGAGTGTTGTTATAAGGACCGCTCCTCTTTCATTATTCAATGTCTTCATTCGATACCTCTATTCATGCCTAAGTCCACCCTCACCCTGCCCCAGATCCCTGACCCCTAATCTTACCCTCAGGTCCTTGGATTCCTCAGCTTTATGATCTTCGTAAGGGTCCTTCGCCTGTAGTTGTCGGGAGTACTCGCAGAATGGTCTTCAATAAGAGGCCTTGTAAAAGTCGCCCCCCTCATATCCTTGTTCCTCGTCTTCGCAACCACCCATGCCCTAACAGCCAGTATAGTGGAATCATCTGCCGGGTCATAAGATAAGGTAGTCGAATCCAGCTTCCCGTTCCCGTCTGTATCTACACCGTATGCAAACTGGATGTCCTCTATGTTTTCAGCAAGGACCTGTCTGTCGTTTCCGTTACCACCACGGAGACCGGTAAAATCCAAACTTGCCAGACATGGATTTGACGCTGAACAGCCTCCGAGGAATGGGGCCGAGTTATTTACTGTATACTGAACAGCCTGGATGATGAAGACAGGGGTGTCGTTTGGATAGTTCCTGTCAAGGGGTGTCGCAAGGGTCAGTTTCTTGCCTGAAACCCCACATACAGTCCATGGGGCAGCCGTTAACTCCCTATAGACTGCACCTCCGATGTTGATATATTTCCTGTTGGAAAATTGCGTAGTAAACCTGGCATCTTTATCTTCTACACATATATCGGTTGCGCTTGAAAGATTTTCACCACTCACTGGAGTAGTTGCCACTTGTCCCACCAGTTTGCCAACCTCGTACCCGATCCCGAGGATCGTAATACTGTCAGAGTTAGTCGATCCACCGCTGGTTGTAACGGTGATAGGGGATGTCCAGTTCGTGCCTCCTATTGAAAGACTGAACGGCGGGTCTGGAAGGCCGAAGCCTGCCGCCCTTATGTCCTTTGCGAGCCTCTCCATCGACACCCTGCCGTTCTGCTGGGCCTCAGTTACGTCCTCATTAACCTTATAAGCCCAGTTGCTGGTTGAAAACAGGGAGACCCCTGCCATTCCAAGAACAGAGGCTATGGCCATTGCAACAAGGAGTTCAACAAGGGTGAAACCACGCTGCTGCGGAATTGCAAATCTCAAATTGCAAATCTCAAATTGCAAATTTTGATATTTTATTTTGCATTTTACATTTTGCATTTTACAATCTCCGTTAAGTAAGCCATGTCTCTATTATAGTACTGACTCTCGTGCTCCTGGTCCCCGTAAGCCCCCAGGTAACCGTTACAGTGACTGTTGCAGTCTTTGAAATAGGGGAGTCCTGCACTACTACCACAGTCCCTGTTGCCCCCGGAAGTCCCGAACTCTGCAACCTGTCCCTCCACTGGGTGCAGTCCCCGAGGGCGGGTTCAATCAGCCCCGTGCAGTTGACTGTATCAAGAGTGCCATAAATATTCGGCGTACTCCCCCCGTTCACCCTTATCCTATCCACCATCTCCTCGGCCAACTGAGTGCTGAGGGTAGTGTTGTTAGAGGAACTGCTCCCCGTCATGGCGGTTGTCTGCATAGCAGCTACGGCCAGTAAGCCAACCGAAAGAAGGAATACGGATATAAGGACCTCAATCAGGGTAAAACCTTTATTGTTCAGCATATACTTCTCCTGCGTCTATTGTATCCTGACGCTTCCTGTGTTGTTGCTAACAGTAACCAGCATTGTCTTTGATGCCGTCGTAACAGTCACTGTGCCTCCATTTGCTGTGCCATTTGGATTAAAGTTCAGAGAATTTGTGCTGCCAAAATTGTGAGCCAGACTACTCACTTTATATTCAGAGCTTATCCCCACTGATTTTTCCCCAGATGCATCTACTGTATCTCCGGCGTTGCATATGCCGTCTGCGCCGGAATCTACTACCCTGTAACTGGTAAATGTGCTGCCATTAAATATAAGACACCATGGCCTGCCGCCTTTAATTGCCGTAAGCCTAGCCATCTGCATATCTGAATACAGTTGCCTTGCAGCCCCCCTGGCCCTGTAGTTATTAAGCATTTGGGGAGTGTTCAAAACCGCAATGGCGCCGAGAATGCCTACAAGGGCAACCGTTATGAGAAGTTCAATCAGGGTAAAACCGTCTTCAGATTTCATTGCCAGGTCCCCTCACTAATGAACTATATACAGCTTATATATAATTGCTGTAACCGTAAACAATATTGCAAGAGCAATAATAATTCCTTTCAGCCAAAAATTCCTCATCAAAAAACCTCTGCTAATCTTAAAAGGTGCAACCATCGTGCCGTTAATAAAACCATTAAAAATAAATGCCTTAACTATTTATAAGCATACTATAACCTTGAACTTGTTGCATAACCATGAAAAGTTTTCATAGTCGGTCAGGAAGTTTGTCAATGGCCGACGATTTTCAACTGTTCACTGCTTATACCCTCCGAACAGAGCCCAGTTCATATATTTGAAGTAACACTCCACGTCTATAAAACCGGTATTTTTCATCATTTTCACCTGTCTCTCAACTGTTAAAGGTTTCACGCCCCTGATAAACTTCAGCAAGTGTGCGCCTATTTCATCATCGCTAAAACTGTTTGAGCGCTGGAAATCCTTCCATTTCTCCATGTATAACTGGTAGACCGTTGCGGATGGAGACATTACTGCCTCTGCATATATGAGCATACCGCCAGGCTTCAAGGCATCGCGGCATTTACTGAATAACGCCTTCTTTTCATCTTCTGTGAGAAAATGCAGGGAAAAGGCGGAGATTATGGCGTCGAACTCCTCTTCACCCCTGACCCCTGGCCACTGACCACTGACCACTCTTATATCCTGACATATAAAATCTATCCTCCACGTAGTCTGCTTCACCTTGGCAGCGGCCACCGCCAACATATCTGATGAACTGTCTATACCGGTTACCCTTGCCAGGGGGAACTCTTTAAGAAGTGCTACACTGGTTCCACCTGTGCCACAACCAAGGTCAAGCACCCGCAGATATTCCTTCCTGGAAAATGGGAGGAGAGACACCATAAGGGTCTGTATCTCGTTATATAGAGGGACCCTCTTCTTTATGACATCATCATAGTTTTGTGCCTCTTCGGCCTTGAAACGGTTGTTCATCTTAATCATATGGGACACAGATTAACACAGATTTTCACGGATACTCATTTTCTAAAATTATCAAAAACTTTGCGCCTGATTTCTGGCTTTGGGCCAAAATTCAGTAAAAGACCCACTTCTTTATTCGTCGCTTTCAGGTAATTTAATAACTGTGCTTCATTCTCCGGCACCAAGCTTTTTAACGCTTTAATCTCAACGATCACAACATCATCAACTATTATATCTGCAAAATATTCACCGATTACTGAGTCATCATAATAAACCGATATCGGCGCTTGGGGAACCGCAAAAATCCCCGCCTTCCTAAACTCCATTATCATTGCATTTTCATAAATCTTTTCAAGAAAACCATACCCCAATTTGTTGTAAACCATATAGAAGATATTTATTATCTTGTTGGTTATCTCTTTATGCTTAACGTCTTGCAAAAGGCCAAAAATATCCCCTCCCGCTTGACGGAGGAGGGTTAGGGTGGGGGTGAAACTCCGATTTTACGCATATTTGCAGGTTCACCCACCCCCTCACCCCCTCCCGTCAAGGGAGGGGGAACTGATTTTTGTAAGAGCCTCGTCTTTTAAATCTGTGTTCATCTGTGTAATCTGTGTCCTATAGAGATGCTCATTCCAGCTCATGTTCCACCGGTTTTACAGGTGTTACATCGCCTGACTCCATTCCTGCCTCATACCTGAAAAAATCAGTCCCCTGAAGGGCCTCTGGGTTTGAATATTCCGTCGGGGCCGTCCCTTCCTTAAAACATTCAAACACCGTTTCTTTTGACTTTGATGTCGCAAGAAGCCCTGTTTCCTTGTCTATCTTGACAAAGACCACATCATCCGGCACAGGGAACCCTTTGACCGGAGTCCCTTCCAGCGCTCCCTGCATGAACTTGAGCCATATCGGGGCCGCTGCCCTCCCGCCGGTTTCAGCCCTCCCAAGCGGTTTCATATGGTCGTAGCCAACCCATGTGCCTGCTACCAGATCAGGAGTGTATCCCATAAACCAGGCATCGCTCAGGTCGTTGGTGGTTCCGGTCTTTCCGGCAGCCGGCCTGCCAAGTGCCTTTACCCCCTGGCCTGTACCTGACTGGACAACACCCTCCATCAGATTTGTCATTACATAGGCAGTCCCCTTGCTCAGGACATTTGTCACCACAGGGTAGTTCTCCTCAAGCACCTTGCCATCCCTGTCCACTATCTTTGTGATAAAGACGGGGTCCGCCTTGTCACCTTGAGCTGCAAAGACTCCGTATGCGGAGGTCAGCTCCAGCAGGGATACCCCGCTGGAACCCAATGCAAGCGACAGGTCCCTGTTTAGGGGGGACTTTATTCCAAGTTTCGCAGCGTAATCGGTGAGATAGTCGATACCTATGTCATTCAGTATCTTTATTGATACCACATTCCTTGAATGGATAAGGGCCTCCCTGAAGGTCGTAGGCCCATGGAAAACGGCATCATAATTCTTTGGTTTCCAGATCTGCCCCAGAAGGGCCTGTTCATAGATCACCGGCGAATCTACGATGATGCTTGCAGGGGTATACCCCTTATCAAGGGCAGCGGCATAGATTATCGGCTTAAATGATGAACCTGGCTGCCTCCTTGACTGGACGACCCTGTTGAACTCTGTCTTCTTATAGTCGTATCCGCCCACAAGAGCCTTTACATATCCGGTATAAGGGTCAATGGCGACCAGGGCGCCCTGCACCTCCGGTTCCTGGTCCAGGGTCACCCAGACTTCACCGGATTTAGGGTGTATGCTCTTCACCTGCACAAGCAGCAGATCGCCAATTTTTGGGGCATAGGGCGCAGCCCACGCCATCTCCACAAAGTCCAGTTTAGCCCTTATATCTCCTATCCTTATGCTTACAAACTTTCCTTTGTTGTCAATCTTCTCTACAAGGCCTTCCACGCTTTTACCAACTTCAAGAGGGCTTTTGACAACCGCCTCCGAGAGCTTAGCTGAAAAAAGTTCGGCCTCTACCTGCTTTAAATTCTTTATAGGCCCCCGGAAACCCTGTCTCTTATCTATCTCCTTGACACCCTCAACAACCGCCCTTTCTGCTGATTCCTGCATCTTTATGTTGAGCTGGGTGTATATCTTGAGGCCGTCATGATAGAGTACGTCATCGCCGTACTTTCCTGATATATACCTGCGGATATGCTCGGTAAAATAAGGAGCAAGGTGCCTGTTGATATCTTCCTTTTTTCTGAGGTTCAGGATTTCATTCAGTGCGGCCATCTCCTCATCCGGTGTTATATACCCCTCATCCACCATCCTGCGCAGGACGTACCCCTGTTTCTCTTTGGCCTTATCGAAATGACTGACAGGAGAGTGTCTTGATGGAGAACTGGTAAGGCCGGACAGTAAGGCCGCCTCAGGCAAGGTAATCTCCTCAACATGTTTGCCGAAGTAAGTCATGGAAGCAGCCTCTACCCCGTAAGCGCCCTCACCGAGATAGATGTGATTCAGGTAGAGGGAGAGAATATCTTCCTTTGAAAATTTCTTCTCCATCCTTTGAGCAAGTATCGCCTCCTTTATCTTTCTCAGGAGCTTCCTCTCCGGTGAAAGGAGCAGCGCCTTGGCCACCTGCTGGGTTATTGTGCTTCCCCCCTGAACAACGCCGCCTGCCTCTATATTTTTTACGGCAGCCCTGAGTATCGCAACCAGGCTTATCCCCTTATGCTCGAAGAAGCGACCGTCCTCTGCTGCAACAAAGGCGTTTATCAGCACCTTTGGTATACTTGAATATGGGACTACAACCCTCTTCTCAAGAAAGAACTCGCCGATTGCCGTTTCATCATCGGAATACACAGTGGAGACTATCTTTGGGCGGTAATCATTCAAGGTATCCAGCTTTGGAAGAGAAGCAGTTATATAAAAATATGCCCCGAATCCAAAAGAGACCATTAGAATAAATGAAAAGGCTATGAAACCAAGGAACAATCTCAGGGGATTTCCCATCTTTCCCTTTTTCCGTGACCTTGTACGATTTAAATAGCTCTTCAATAAACCTCCACTACTAAAAACAAAAAGGTGGGCAATACCCACCCTACAAACCTATAACCTATAACCTATAACCTATAACCTACTACAGCTCATCAGGGCTTGCTATCCTCCCCAAAACCGCTGATGCCGCAGTTATAGCAGGGTTTGCCAGGTATACCTCGCTCTCAGGATGCCCCATCCTTCCTACGAAGTTCCGGTTGGTGGTGGCGATGGCCCTCTCACCCTTTGCCAGTATCCCCATATGCCCGCCAAGGCACGGCCCGCAGGTGGGGGTGCTTATCGCCGCCCCGGCATCAAGGAATATGTCAAAAAGACCCTCTTTCATTGCCTGCCTGTATATCCACTGGGTAGCAGGTATCACAATAAGCCTTACGTATTTGTGTACCTTGTGTCCCTTGATAACATTGGCGGCAACCCGCAGGTCCTCAAGTCTCCCGTTGGTGCAGGAACCTATTACAGCCTGGTCAATTTTCACATTAAGGGAAACGGCCTCTGAAAGCCCCTTTGTGTTCTCCGGCAGGTGAGGGAATGCTACCTGAGGCTCTATCTTTGCGCAGTCATACTCTCTTACATCTACATACTTAGCATCTGGATCGCTTTGATAAAACTTATAAACCCTCTTTGCCCTTGTCTTTACATACTCCTCGGTGATCTTGTCCGGGGCAATGATCCCGTTTTTTGCCCCAGCCTCTATCGCCATATTTGCTATGGTCATACGTCCGGCCATACCCATATCCTCAATCGTCTCGCCGCAGACCTCCATCGCCCTGTAAAGGGCTCCGTCAACACCGATGTCGCCTATGGTGTAGAGTATGAGGTCCTTACCCTCCACCCATTTATTGAGCTTCCCTTTAAAGATGAACTTCATCGACTCAGGGACCTTGAACCAAGCCTCTCCTGTTATCATCGCGGCAGCCAGGTCTGTAGAGCCGACCCCGGTTGCGAATGCGCCAAGTCCGCCATATGTGCAAGTATGGGAATCCGCACCTATAACCAGATCGCCTGGAAGGACCACCCCCTGCTCAGGCAAAAGGGCATGTTCTACTCCCATCTCCCCGGTCTCATAGTAGTGGGTCAGGTCCTGTTCCCTGGCGAACTCCCGGAGCATCTTGCACTGCTCTGCTGACTGGATGTCCTTGTTTGGCGCAAAGTGGTCAGGGACAAGGACAACTTTGTCCCTGTCAAATACCTTTGTACCCCCTGCCTTCTTGAACTCCTTTATCGCTATGGGCGCAGTTATATCGTTACCGAGGGCGATATCAACCTTTGCGTTGATAAGCTGCCCCGGCTCCACCATCTCCAGGCCTGCATGAGCTGCAAGTATCTTTTCCGTAATTGTCATTCCCATTATTCAACCCCCGTCTTTTGTAGGGGCGAACCTTGTGTTCGCCCTCTCCGTGTCCGTGTTCGCCCTCTTCTGGGCGATTACAAGAATCGCCCCTACATCAAATTTTCAACAGACCTTCCGGTATATCCTCTTTATCTATCCCTCCCACTATAGCAAGGGCCAGGGAGTCTCTTGTGAACATCTTCTGGGCAAGCCCTCTCACCCCATCAGCAGTAACTGCGTCAATACTCGCCATCACCTCATCTATAGTGACGTCCCTGCCAAAGTAAATCTCATTCTTCGCGAGCTTGGTCATCCAGCTGTCGGTGCTCTCCATCCCCAGGACCAGATTTCCCTTGATCTGCTCCTTGGCGGACTGGAGTTCTTCTGTGTCAATAAGATTGTCCTTTAACCTCACAAGCTCATCCCTGACAAGGCCGATTACCTGCTGATACTCGCCCTCTCCTGTCCCAACATATACGCTCAGATATCCGGTATCTGAATAGGTGTTCAGATACGAGTAAACAGAGTATGCGAGCCCCCTCTTCTCGCGTATCTCCTGGAACAGCCTGGAACTCATCCCTCCGCCAAGGACAGTATTCAATACATAGTTGTGATACCTGAGCGGATTGGTCTGTTCGATAGAGCTGCTGCCCATGCATAGATGCACCTGCTCAAGCTTCTTCTTATGTACCGCCACCCGGGGAGAAAACCCGGGGGTGCTATATCCATTGGTTTTTACATGGGGCTTCAGAGAGGCAAAGCCGTTGTCCGAAAGGAGCCTGACCAACTCCTGATGCCTTATTGAGCCTGACGCTGTTATGATAACATCTCCTGCGATGTACCTGTCCCTCATATATCCGGTCATGTCATCCCTTGAAAGGGAGTTTATGGTCTTAACAGTGCCGAGGACGGGCCTTCCCAATGAATCATCAGGCCAGACCAGCTCGTTAAAAAAATCATGGACAAAGTCATCAGGGGTGTCCTCCACCATGCTGATCTCCTGGAGGACCACCTTTCTCTCCTTCTCCAGCTCCTCTGGATCAAATTTAGAATTAAGGAATATATCGGAGAGGAGGTCTACGGCCATTGGAATGTGCTTCTCCAGTACCTTTGCATAAAAGCAGGTGTACTCCCTGTTTGTGAAGGCATTCAGGATCCCTCCGACTGAGTCCATCTCCCTTGCAATGTCCACGGCAGTCCGCCTCTTTGTCCCCTTAAACAACATGTGCTCTATGAAGTGGGCAATCCCGTTTATCTTCTTCTCCTCATGACGGGCGCCGACGTTGACCCATATGCCAATGGCAGCGGAACGCACATGAGGGAGCTCTTCCGTTAAGATACGTACTCCATTATCCAATACCGTTTTCTGGTACATTAAGCTCCTCTCGTTGAACCCACCCTCACCCCTGCCCTCTCCCTGAAGGAGAGGGAGGCTTCCTCCCCCTTCAAAGGGAGGATTGAGGTGGGGATGAATATTATACGACGTTACTACAATAGCACAAAAGGCACCTGCCAATACCCTGGAGGTGCCTCTTGGATCGGTATTCAGCTTCTAAGCTCTCTATCCTTCGCTGTGACCTAAGGCATCTTTCCTGCTAAGCCTTATCTTCCCCTGCTTATCTACCTCCAGCACCTTGACCAGGACCTGGTCCCCTTCCTTCAGGACATCGGTCACGTTCTGGACCCTTTCGTTGGACAACTGGGATATATGCACCAGTCCATCAGTTCCCGGAAGGACCTCTACAAAGGCGCCGAAGTCCATGATCTTCCTGACTGTGCCGAGGTATATCTTTCCTATCTCCACCTCTTGAGTTATGCTCTTTATTATCTCGATGGCCTTCTCTATTGCCTTGTAGTCGGAGGATGCTATATTAATCTTGCCGCTGTCCTCTATGTCTATCTTTACACCTGTCTGCTCTATTATGCCCTTTATGACCTTTCCGCCCGGGCCTATGACCTCCCTTACCTTCTCGGGCTTCACATGCATCGTTATGATCCGCGGGGCGTATATGGAGATGTTTGTCCTCGGCTGGGTCATGCACTTAGCCATCTCCGACAAGATATGCAGCCTTCCCTCTCTGGCCTGTTCAAGGGCCATGAAGAGTACGTCCCTGCTGACTCCGCCTATCTTGATATCCATCTGAAGGGCAGTAACTCCATTCTTGGTTCCAGTCACCTTGAAATCCATATCCCCGAGGTGGTCCTCATCTCCCAAGATGTCTGAGAGCACCGCGAATTCATCCCCCTCTTTTATGAGGCCCATGGCAATACCCGCCACTGAATCCTTTATTGGAACGCCGGCATCCATAAGAGAAAGGCTTCCCCCGCAAACAGAGGCCATGGATGAGGACCCGTTTGATTCAAGAATGTCTGATACAATCCTTATGGTATATGGAAATTCTTCCTTTGAAGGGAGCACCTTGGCCAGGGCTCTCTCAGCCAGTGCACCATGTCCTATCTCTCTTCTCCCCGGGCTTCTCAGGAACTTTACCTCGCCGGTTGAGTAAGGTGGAAAGTTATAATGGAGCATAAAGGCCTTGGACCTCTCTCCTTCAATGGCATCAATCGTCTGCTCGTCATCTGATGTCCCTAAGGTTGAAATCACCAGGGCCTGGGTCTCTCCTCTTGTAAATAAGCCTGAACCATGGGTCCTCGGCAAAACCCCAACTTCGCAGGTAATGGGTCTTATATCCTTCAGACCCCTGCCGTCTATCCTTACCCTCTTCTTTACAGCCAACTCCCTTACGGCATGATACTCAATATCTCCAAGGACAGACTTGATCTGCTTCTCCCTCTCAGGGAATTCGGCGGCCAGGGCCTCCAACACCCCTTTCCCTATCTCAGAGATCCTACCCTTCCTGTCATGCTTCTTTGATATGCTTACAGCCTCTTTAATCCCGCCGGACGCCATATCCTTTATCTTCTGGACCATGCATTCATCCACATGGGGAAGTACAACATCTCTTTTGGCCTTTCCAACCTTGGCGCGAAGTTCATCCTGTATATCCAAGAGTACCTGCATCCCTTTGTGGGCAAATAGTATTGCAGCAAGGAGGTCTTCCTCTGATGCGAAGTTTGCTCCCCCTTCCACCATAACTATGGCGTCCCTGGAACCTGCTACGATCAGCTCTATATCACTCTCCTCAATCTCTGCGAAGGTCGGATTGCATACGAGCTTGCCCGCTACCCTGGCTACTCTCACTCCTGCAATGGGGCCGTTAAAAGGTATGTCCGATACTGCAATAGCAGCAGACGCGCCGACTATGGCCAAAACGTCTGAGTTATTCTCCAGATCAGAAGAAAGGACAGTGGCAATTATCTGGGTCTCACAGCAAAAACCATCGGGGAACAAAGGCCTCAGCGGCCTGTCTATGAATCTTGAGGTAAGGGTCTCCTTTTCCGTGGGCCTTCCCTCTCTCTTAAAGAAGCCGCCCGGAATCTTCCCTGCCGAATACGTCCTCTCAAGATAATCAACCGTTAAGGGGAAGAAGTCTATACCCACCTTCGGTTCTTTAGCCGACACAGCCGTAACCATGACCATGGTATCGCCGTACCTGACGATAACCGACCCGTCTGCCTGCTTAGCCATCTTCCCTGTCTCTATAGACAGGGTCTTACCGCTCAACTCAACCTCGACTCTGTTTACCATGTTCTCCCGTCTTTCCTGGTTAGTTCCCCAGTGTTTATTTTGATCATTTTTCAACTCAAAAACTTTATTCTGCTCGCAAAAACGCCCGGTACGCCAAGAAAGAACTTAAACCTAAACTTTGCGCTCTCGCTTAGAAACACCTGCTTTTGGCTGCGTCTTTACGTGAATAGTCCTTATTTTCTCAACCCAAGCCTTGAAATAAGCCCTTCATACCTTGCCTGGTTTGTCCTCTTCAGGTAATCGAGAAGCCTCCTTCTCTGGCTAACCAATTTAAGGAGTCCCCTGCGGGAGTGGTGGTCCTTTGCATGGGTCTTGAAATGCTCCGTCAGATAGGTAATCCTCTCGCTCAGGATTGCTATCTGGACATCGGCAGAGCCCGTATCTCCGTCATGGAGCTTGTACGTCTCTATCAAATCTCTCTTTTTCTCAGTAGTTATTGCCATTTTCTCACCCCCTTTCTAAATAAAAATTATTTTTATCACATTATAACGGTAATGTAAAGAAGCAAATCAAGGGTTAAAAACCCTTATCAACAGCAGCTTCGCACCTTCTCCCACTTCAGCAACAGCCACCAACTCCTTATTGCAGGTCAACATAAACCTGCCAGAGATAGCTGCACCGGAACAGATGTCTTCCAGATAAAGCTCCTTACCCATCCTTATCATCCCTGCCTTTGACTGATCAACCAATACCTCTGGAAGGGAAAGTGCATCTCTAAGCCCTATGGCCCGTTCAACCCAATTATTTCCTATCCCCTCAAGTCTGTCCAACGGGATAGCCTTATCTATACAAAACCTTCCGCTCCTTGTCCTCCTCAATGACTTAAGGTGTCCGCCGCAACCTACTTTAACACCTATATCCCGCGCCAGGCTCCTTACATAAGTGCCGCTTGAGCATCTCACTGTAAATGAAACATCTGGGATATCAAGAGTGCGGAGGGTAATCCCGTATACCTCAATCTCTCTGGGTAAAACTTCTACCTCGACCCCTTTTCTTGCAAGTTTGTAGAGAGGGACACCTTCCTTCTTTATAGCCGAGTATATCGGGGGGACCTGACTCTGCTTACCTACAAATGAGGCCAGTATCTTTTCCATCTCTTCGAACCCGATGGGGGGGCACTGTGTCTCTCTCAAAATCCTGCCGTCTCTGTCGAGGGTATCAGTCTCAACACCGAGCCTGACAGCTCCCTCGTATTCCTTCTCGTCTATTTGCAGAAAAGGGAGGAGCTTTGTCCCCTGATTGAATCCAACTATCAAGACCCCGGTAGCAAAGGGGTCGAGGGTTCCAGCATGCCCGACCTTTCTTGTCCCGACAACCTTTCTGACCGAGTCAACAACGTCATGGGATGTAACCCCTTCAGGTTTGTCAATAACAAGGATACCATCCTTCATCCTTGCTTTAAAACCTCCTCAGTTGCCTCTAACAGATTCTTTTTTATCTCCGGCAGGCTTCCCTTAAGCACACATCCTGCTGCATTAACATGGCCCCCGCCGTCATACCTTCCCGCAATCTTTGTAACATCAACCCTACCTTTGGAGCGGAGAGAGGCCTTGTACTTATCAGGAGATATCTCTCTGATAAACATGGCCACCTCCACGCCCTTCAGAGACCTGGCATAATTGACAATCCCGTCTGTATCCTCTGCCGTTGTCCCGGTGGCCTTGTACATGTCATTTGAGACCATGATGAAGCCGATCTTGCCGTTATAATGGGTGGAGAGGGTGTTTAATGCCAGGGAGTGCAGCCTTATCCTTCCTTCAGGCTGGCTCTCATACAGGTTCTCAGCCACAATCCACGGCTCAACTCCTATATCCACCATCTCGCCTGCGATCCTGAACGCCTCTGGGTTTGAATTCCCGTAATGGAAGGAACCGGTATCTACAACAATGGTTGTATAAATAGAGAGGGCGATCTCCCTGGTTATCTCAACCTGCATGGTCTTGAGTATCCTGTAAATCATCGCCCCTGTGGCACAGGCAACAGGGTCAAGGAAAACCACATCTGCAAAATTGAGGTTCGTTGCATGGTGGTCAATATTAAGCAGTTTCTTGTAACCCTTGAAGGCATTGAACTTCTCGCCGAGCTGCTTCGGGGTGCCGCAGTCCACAACAATAGCAGCATCAAACTTATCGCTATCTGAAAGTTCATGGATTATCTCGCTCGAGCCAGGTAAAAATCTGACTATATCAGGGACGCTGTCATTGTTGAATACGGTCACCTTTTTCCCTATGGCCGTTAGACCGGCTGCAAGGGCAAGCGACGACCCTATGGCATCTCCATCAGGGTTTATATGTGATACAATTAAAAAGCTGTTGTTGTTTTGTAGTTCCTTAACTATCCTGTCCATCATCTTCCTTTACCTCTTCTACTTTTACCTCTTTGAGCAGCCTCTCTATCTTTTCTCCATACTCAAGGGAACTGTCAAACCTGAAATGCAGATTCGGTATATGCTTCAGGGCCAGCACCTTTCTCAGCGTGCTCCTTATGAAACCGGTAGAACTTCTCAGGCCGTCTGCAGCAGCCTTTTTATCCTCTTCGCTTCCAATCACGCTGTAGTAAACCTTTGCCTCCTTAAGGTCATCAGTCACCTCAACGCCGGTAATTGTTACGAACCCTATCCTGGGGTCTTTAATCCCCTTCAGGAGAAGCTGTGATATCTCGTGGTGGATCAGATCTCCGACCCTGTCTTTTCTTTTGTATTCCATAAATTGGTTGACTTATTACCGCAGAGACGCGGAGACGCAGAGAAAGATAAATTGGATTTTGCCTTTCTCTGTTTTCCCTCTGCGCCTCAGCGGTGAAAAAAGCTTTTAAAAATATTAATAGTTCATTATCTCAATTTCGTGGCTCACAATCTCCACGCTCTTTAATCCTTCAATAAAATCTATTATGTTATCCAGGACGGAATTTACAAATCCCCTCTCGTTGCCGACAACCGCAACCCCTATCACCGCGCTCTGCCATACGTCATTGTCCCCGACCTCGGCTACAGAAGCATTGAAGCTCCCCCTGACCCTGGTCGTGAGGCTTTTTAGCGCATGCCTCTTCTCCTTCAGAGAATGAACGCCTGGAATAGAAAGATTTATATGACAGACACCTACTACCATAATTCTAGAACTTGAGAAGCTTTGAGGATAAGAGGTTAAGCCTTCTCAACCTCTCAACATCATAATTTACCTGCTATCTTCTCGTGTATATACGCCTCAATGACATCACCGGTCTTGATGTCGTTATAGTTCTCTATGCCGATACCGCACTCATACCCGGACTGTACCTCTTTGACATCGTCCTTGAACCTTCTGAGGGAGGCCATCTTGCCGTCGTGGATAACTATCCCGTCCCGAATCAGCCTTATCATGGCGCCTCTCGTTATCTTTCCGTCTGTCACAAAGCAGCCGCCGATGTTTCCAACCTTCGGAACGCTGTATATCTCCCTGATCTCAGCCCTTCCGAGGACGACCTCCTTGATGGTAGGCGCAAGGAGCCCCTCCATGGCCTTCTTCACATCCTCCGTGACCTCATAGATAATACTGTAAAGCCTTACATCCACCCCTTCTTCTTCTGCCAATGCCTGCACCTTGACATCAGGGCGGACATGAAAACCTATTATTATTGCGTTGGAAGCCGCTGCCAGAAGCACGTCGGTCTCTGTTATGGCCCCAACGGAACCGTGAAGCACCTTCAGTTTTATGGCATCTGTCGAAAGCTTCTGGAGAGACTCTGTCAATGCCTCCACTGAACCGTGAACATCGGCCTTGATGATGATCCCCAGTTCTTTTACCTCTCCATCTTTTATCTTATTGTAGAGGTCTTCAAGAGAGACTTTGCTGCTCTTGGAAAGCTCGGTCTCCCTCTGCTTCATCTGCCTGTATGTCCCTATCTCTTTTGCCTTTTTCTCATCAGAGACGACTACGAACTTCTCTCCAGCCTGAGGCACTCCAGGAAGGCCCTGCACCTCCACCGGCATTGATGGGCCTGCCTCCAGAACCTTTGCCCCTTTGTCGTCAAGCATGGCCCTGACCCTTCCGTAGTGGACCCCTGCAACGAACGGGTCTCCCACTTTAAGGGTCCCTTCCTGAACCAGGACTGTTGCCACAGGCCCCCTACCCTTGTCAAGCTTTGCCTCTATTATAGTTCCCTTGGCATGCTTGTCCGGGTTGGCCTTAAGCTGCATTACCTCTGCCTGAAGGATTATCATCTCAAGGAGTTCCTTGATCCCTGTCCTCTGTTTTGCAGAGACATTTACAAATATGGTGTCCCCTCCCCATCCCTCAGGTTGAAGTCCATGATCGGATAGAGACTGCCTCACCTTATCAGGGTTTGCGCCCGGCTTATCTATCTTGTTGACCGCAACAATAATCGGAACGTTGGCTGCCTTGGCATGGTTTATAGCCTCCACAGTCTGGGGCATTACCCCATCGTCCGCCGCAACCACAAGGACAACAAAGTCGGTAACCTGGGCGCCCCTCGCCCTCATGGCGGTGAACGCCTCATGCCCCGGTGTATCCAGAAACACAAGGTCTCCCTTATCAAGTTTCACATGATAGGCGCCAATATGCTGCGTTATCCCCCCGGCCTCTCCGGCAGCAACATCGGTCTGCTTTATGGCGTCCAGAAGTGATGTCTTGCCGTGGTCAACATGACCCATAACGGTAACTACGGGCGGCCTCAAAACCTTATTCTCGGCTATATCCGCAGTCTCTTCAAGCATCTCCTCCACTATCTCCATTCCAACCCTCTCAACCTCGTACCCGAAGTCCTGGGCGATCAGGGTAGCAGCATCTATATCCACTGCCTGGTTTATCGTGGCCATGATACCAAGCCCGAACAGCTTCTTAATAACCTCTCCAGCCTTAATCCCCATTCTCTTTGCCAGTTCGCCGACCTGTATCACATCAGAGACCTTAATGACCCTTTTTATGGCCTTGGGAACTGTTATTTCGGTCTTCTTGGAACCTGCCGCAGGCGCAGCCTTTGCCCCCCGCCTCTTTCCCCTGAACGTGGGAACAGGTTTAAATACGCGCTCCTTGAGCTCCAAGCTTTCCACCTTCTTTAGTATCTCCTTCTTATCCTTCTTCTTCCCCTTGGCCTCTTCCTTGGGCTTCTCTTCTTCAGTGACACGAACCGGCCGTATTTCTGGAATTTGGGGCTCTATTACAGGAACGGCAACCTCCGCCGTCTCGGATGGAATCTCATGGACAACTGTAACCTTTTCAACCTTAAGAGGCTCGGCCTGTTCCACTACCTGTGGCTTAACCTCTATCTCTTTCGTCCTCCTCCTGATAACAGTGGATTTTACCCGCCGCTCTTCAACAGACAACTCCCTGTCATCAAGCGTGACCTTTTTCTCTACAACAATCTGCATCTCTTCCGGTAATGCCTCTTCGCGGGGCTTGAAGGCCTTCCTGATACTATCCGCCTCGCTGTTTTCAAGGCCGTGAGAAGGGCTCTTATCTCCAAATCCAAGCTGTTTGCACTTGGCTATTACATCCTTGTTTTCCAAGCCCAGTTCCTTCGCAAGTTCGTGAATCCTTATCTTAGCCATTTTTCCCACCCCCTGAGCCCACACTTCCCAGACTCTTAAACCTTTCAAATTCCTTTCCCAGTAAGGACGAGAAAGATGCATCCGCTATGCCGAGGCCGCCCCTCTCTCCCTTACCAATAAGGCCACCCATCTCGTCCTTTGAGAGGTATGTATAATAGCCTATTCCTCTCTTGAGACAAGTATCTTTCATCTCCTTAAAACTCAGAGGAGAGAGATCTTCAGCAAAGACGAGAAGGTTTATAGTCCCTTTCTCCATTCCCTTTTCTACAGCCTCTCTTCCATCCACAACCTTCCCTGCCTTTCTTGCAAGGGAAAGGAGCGATGATATCCTGTCCAGAACCAGCTTCCTTAACCGGTCAAGAAACTCTTCCACTCCCTCAATCTGTGAAACTTTAAACACCCTTGAGATCTGCTTCCTTGAAAACGCCTCCCTGATGCATGACTCTGTCGGGCAGACATAAGCACCTCTGCCGGGGAGGGTTCCTTTATAGTCTATAACTACAATCCCGTCAGGAGATATCACGAGCCTGACAAGCTCTTTCTTATCCTTAGACACCCTGCAACCCATGCATGTCCTAATCTTATCGGGGGCCCGTACGTCGCTTCGCTCCTCCGATGCCCCTGCACTTATATTATGTGGGGGCCTGCTCTCTACGCTCCCATTGCCCCCACGCCCCACGCTCGGACAGGCAGAGCCTGCTCCTCCCTTAAATGGCCGCCCCGGAGTGAATCCGCTGTCGGCCTTTACCATTTTCTTATTCATTCGCCTCTGAACTTTCTATTCCTTCCGTATTCTCTTCCTCATCCGTAACAGTGGGAATCTCCCACAAGGACTTCTCTACCTCCATAGCAAGGGCCTTCTTGGACTCGCTGAATATATCTATCTTCCATCCGGTCAGCTTTGCGCCAAGCCTTACGTTCTGTCCCCTCTTGCCGATAGCCAGAGAGAGCTGGTTGTCGGGGACTATAACCTCCATCGACTTTTCAGCGTCGTGCACGATAACCTTGGCTATCTGGGCCGGAGACAGGGCATTGCACACAAACCTGGCAGGGTCATCCACCCACTCCACTATGTCTATCTTCTCGCCCTTTAGTTCCTGTACCACTGCCTGCACTCGGCTCCCCTTCATCCCAACACATGCTCCTACCGGGTCGATATCTCTGTCCTCGCTTACAACCGCTATCTTTACCCGGCTGCCAGGCTCCCTGACAACGTTCTTTATCTTTACGATCCCCTCATGGATCTCAGGGACCTCCAGTTCAAAAAGCTTTGCTACCATGCCTGGGTGGGTCCTTGAGAGTATTATATTGGGGCCCTTTGAGGTTTTTTTCACATCAACAAGATATGCCCTTACCCGCTCAGTAGGCCTGTAGTTTTCACCCGGAACCTGCTCCTTCTGGGAAAGAACGGCCTCTGTCTTACCGAGATCAACTATCATATCTCCGTGCTCAAACCTCTTAACTATACCGTTGAGGATCTCTCCCTTGCGTTCCCTAAACTCATTGTAAATATTGTCCCTCTCTGCGTCCCTCAGCTTCTGGACGATAATTTGTTTAGCCGCCTGGGCTGCGATCCTGCCAAAACCGGATGCATCCAGCTTCATACCGAGGCTGTCCCCGACTTCGACCCCCGGGTCCTCTTTCACAGCCTTTTCATGAGATACTTCATTATCAGGGTCAACAACATCCGCAACTACGGTCTTGAACTGGAAAAGCTCAACCTCCCCCAGCTCTTCATTGAAGTGAGACTCTATCTCCTTATCAGCGCCATACTTTTTCTTGGCAGCAATGAGCACAGCCGACTCAATGGCGTCTATAAGTATGGCCTTGCTTATCCCTTTGTCCTTTCCTACCTGTTCCAAAACCCGGTTAAGTTCAAGAATCATTCTTTACCTCCATTCATCAAAACTCGTATTCAATATTAGCCTTGGCAATCTTTTTTAATGGTATATGGTGGACAGTCCCGTCTACATTGAGAACTACAACACTATCTTCACAACCCTCTATGCGTCCCTTGAAGTTCCTGCTACCATTTATTACCTCAAAGGTCTTAATCCTTGCTATCTTCCCGATAAAACGCCTGAAATCGGCTTCTTTTTTCAACGGCCTGTTAAGGCCAGGGGATGACACCTCAAGGCTGTATTCATGAGGGATGATATCATTGGCATCAAGGAGCGCCTCTACCACTCTGCTTGCATCGGCGCAGTCGTCAAGCGTAACTCCGCCGTCCCTGTCTATAAAAAGCCTGAGGACCCAACCGCTCCCTTCCTTCCTGTACTCAAGAGACACAAGCTCCATTCCCCTCTCTCCAAGGGCAGGGACCGCAAGGGAAGCAACCTTTTCAGCAACACCTTCTTCAGCCATATAAAAACCTAATACCAGTTCGCATTCTCAATGATAAAGCTTGAATGTTCAGGTATAATACCCATCCGGGTATAAATACCAAGTAAGCTTTCTTTAATTTCAATAATTTAATGGTTGAAAGCAACTTGGTATAAAAAAAAAGTGGGCTCACGCCCACTTTTTGTATTACCCGGATGCTAATACTTTTACTCTTGTAGCATAAAGTTAATTATCATGCAAGAAAAAAATAAATATCAGCAACGGATTTATCCCAAGCTGACCGAGGGGTATGTGGGCATCGGAGGGACATAGCGACTTACGGGCCCAGATAAAAATAAAAGGCGGCAGATGCCGCCTCTTCCTTTTTATTGGAGCGGGCGACGGGATTCGAACCCGCGACCAAAAGCTTGGGAAGCTTCTACGCTACCAGCTGCGCTACGCCCGCATTTCGTTGATATAATAACCACCAACAGCCCTTAATGTCAATTACTTTTATGGTTATCAAATCCTTTTTTATTCATAAATGCCCCTCCTCCTAAGTTTTCTGCATATTTCTATAATGCGTACTATAGGTTATATCCGTTATTAATTAATGGTATTTTTACAGAAAATGTAGTCCCCGCGCCTACCCTGCTGTCGAGCGAGATAGTTCCTCCATGCATCTCCACAAGCTTCTTTGTTATAGCCAGGCCAAGGCCAGTCCCACCCTTATTTCTTGTGCTCGACATGTCTATCTGTCTGAATTTTTCGAACACCTTCGGCATATCCTCTTCCTTTATTCCAATCCCGGTATCCGTGACGGCAATCAGAAAATACCCGTCCTCCGCAGGCCCGGCCTTTATTGCTATCTCACCTTCCTCCGTAAACTTGGCTGCATTGGAGAGAAGGTTGAGGATGATCTGCTTCAGTCTCTTACTGTCAGCTATTATTGTAGGCAGATTCTCGTCTATTTGAGTCGTCAGGATTATATCCTTACCTTTTATCAAGGTCCTGGCAACAGAGGCGGCACCTGCGATAACAGCGTTCAGGTCAACCTCTTCCCTCACCAGGTCCATCTTTCCTGCCTCTATCTTTGAGAGATCAAGTATGTCGTTTATTATTTCCAGCAGGTGCACGCCGCTATCGTGGATGTGGGTAACATCTATCTTCTGAACATCGCTTATCTCGCCGTCTATCCCATCCAGCAACACCTCAGAAAATCCGATTACGGCATTTAAAGGGGTACGGAGTTCATGACTCATATTGGCCATAAACTCGGACTTAAGGCGATCTCCCTCCTTTATCTTTATGTTGGAATCTATAAGCTTTTCGTTTGCTTCGCGAAGTTCACTGGTCCTTTCTTCAACCTTCTTTTCGAGATCAGCCCTTGCGGCCTCAAGGGCCAGAGTTGTCTCCTGCAGCGCCTTGTAAAGAGCCAGGAACTCTCCCCTCTTTTTCTTGATCTCAGTTATATCTCTGCTTATTCCAACGGTTCCGACAACATTGCCAATAGCATCCCGGAGCAGGGATATAGTAAGACTGACATCCAGGACCTTTCCATCCCTGGTCTTCAGCCTTGCCTCATAATTGGTTGCCCTCCCCTTTTTCTCAACGATCTTAAATATATCCCGCCTTTCTGCTTCATCCTGATACAGAAGCTCTACCGGAGTGCCGATCACCTCCTTCCTCGTATACCTGAGTATCTCCTCTGCGCCTTTGTTGAATTCCACTATGTTTCCCTCAGTATCGGTTGTTACTATTACGTCAGGAGAGTCTTCGAGGACGCTTTGCAGGTATTCCTTCGACTCAGCAAGCCTTCTATGCTCTACCTCCAGTTCGTTCTTTGCATACTCCAGATCGTACGTCAACGCCTCCATCTGACTGTAAGAGGCCCGGAGCTCCTCATTTGTTGATTCCAGCTCATCCATGGTGCCCTTCACCTCCTGTTCCCTCTTGGAGATCGCGTCAGCCATCTTGTTGAATCTTTCTGAGAGAACACCCAGTTCGTCGTCCGAAGCTATATCAATCCTTTGGGCAAAGTCACCGGCAGATACTGCATTAGTACCATCAATAAGTCTGTCAACAGAGTCTGTTATCCCCTTTATCAACCATACAGAACCGGCTATAGCAAGTGTTCCGCTAAAAAAAAGGGTAAGATAGATAACCAGTTTGGACAGAGAAACTATTCTTTCCATTATTGGGGTAAGCTGATCCGTCTCAACCTGGGAAACCGCGTACAGGCCCAAAAGCCTTTCCTTAACCCTGTCACCAAGCTCGGAGGCCTCTTTCTCGAGCTTTAATCTAACATCCCCCTCCTCGCCGATAAGGATCAGGCTCACCTTTTGTTTATACTCATCCAGCAGAGACAATACCTCCTTCAACGATGCCTTTTGAGATTCATCAGAGGTATCGGTCATAAGACGTGAAAGGTCGTTTTTAAGGTTGTCTACATAACTTTTAAGGTCTGCGAGGTTGCCGGCATATCCTGCCTGGTACCTGTAAAGCTCGGCTTGGGCCGTAAGCAGATCTGATACAGCCCAAAGGTAGTCATGATGCTCGTTCAAAGCCTTTTCGACGTTTTTTTGATTATTTGTAAGGGATTCGAGGTTCCAGACAGTTATAGCTCCCCCTACAGCAAAAAGGAGGAGGATAGAGCACAAACCGATGATCAGCTTTTTTTTCATTATTATATAAAGCTCCGAAAACAAAATATCGTCTTTAGACGCAATCGTTGGATATAGCAATTACAATGCCACAACTAAGCCGTCGTAAAAAATTAACATGGACACCAAAACAGCGGGAACGGCATAAGGGGGCGTAAAGGCTTAACCAGAAAAGCACTGGTTATTCCTTAACGGCCCCTAAAGCATGTTCAAAGGGTCTACATCCATCTGAAGCTCAACCCCCCTGAAACCCGATCCCTCATTCGACAGAGAAAGCAGCTTCCTTACAAAGGAGTGAAGCTTGCCGCTGTCTTTACCTTTGACCAGCATATGCCAGCGGTACTTACCTCGGATCTTATATATAGTGGCCTTGCTGGGGCCAAGGATGGTTAAACCCTTCCACGCCTTCATCTCATCCCTGGCAAGCTCGCCAAGACTATTAGCGGCACTGGCAGTTCTCGCCTCGCTGTTCCCCCTGAGCCTTATGCTTATCAGCCTGGAAAAAGGAGGATACCCCAGTTCCTCCCTGAAGGTCGCCTCCTCCCTGTAAAAACCTTCCAGATCATGGCTCCTGGCAGCAACAATACTATAGTGGTCGGGGTTAAATGTCTGGATTATAACCTTTCCAGGGGCATCTCCTCGTCCAGCCCTGCCAGCTACCTGTGTAAGAAGCTGGAATGTCCTTTCAGCCGCTCTAAAATCTGGCAGGTTTAAGGATATATCTGCAGAGATAACGCCAACCATAGTAATATTTGGATAGTCATGCCCCTTTGTCACCATCTGAGTCCCTATAAGTATGTCCAGATCCCCTTCTTCCATCCTCTTGAGGATTCGTTCGTGTGAGCCTTTCCTTGAAACCGTATCCCTGTCCATCCTGGCAACCCTGGAATCAGGGAAGGCCTTTTGTACCTCATCCTCAACCTTTTCGGTCCCAAGGCCCAAATGCCCCACATTCGTACCTTTGCAGGCAGGACATACAGGAAAGGCCTTTTGCTCATAGTCACAGTAATGACACCTCAGCAACCCTTCTCCCTGGTGGTATATCAGAGATATGCTGCAATTTGGACAGCCGAAGGTAAAGCCACAGTCGGAACAGATCAGGAATGTGGAAAAACCCCTCCTGTTCAAAAAGAGCAGCGCCTGCTTTTTATCCCCGATACATCTGTTCAAGGATTCCGTCATTTGACTGGAGAAAATCTGCCTTTTGCCTGTATCCTTCATGTCAACAACTGCGATCTGGGGCATCGGTCGCTCCTCAACCCTGTCAGGGAGGTTCAGGTAATTAAACTTTCCTGTCTTTGCATTATGATAAGACTCCATTGACGGGGTTGCTGAGCCAAGTATGACAACCCCTTTAACCATCTTTCCCCTGACAACGGCAAGGTCTCGAGCGTTATATCTCGGAGATTCCTCCTGCTTGTATGAATGGTCGTGTTCCTCATCCACCACCAGAACGCCAAGGTCATCCATCGGCGCAAATATGGCAGACCTTGCCCCGACAACAATCCTGGCCTCCCCCCTTTTTATCCTCCTCCACTCATCAAACCTTTCACCATCCGACAATGCGCTGTGAAGGGCAGCCACCTTGTCGCCAAAACGTGACCTGAAGCGGCTGAGGAGTTGCGGGGTCAGCGATATCTCCGGGACAAGGACTATCGCCCCCTTCCCCATCTTAAGGGCCTCTTCTATAACCCTGAGATATACCTCTGTCTTGCCGCTTCCAGTTACGCCGTGCAGCAGGAACGGAGAGAAGCCCCCTTTCTCCACTGCCGCCTTTATTTCAGAAAAGGCGTTTCTCTGGGTCTCTGTGAGTGCAGGAGTTACTTCCGACTCCTGACCTCTGACCCCTGACCCCTGCTTATATGCAACCCTGGAGACCTCCTCTTCCACCACGGAAATCAACCCCTTCGTGGAAAGCCTCTTGATAATCTCATAAGGGCTGCCGAATTCGGCATTGATATCCCTCATGGAGGCCCTTCCCCTCTTTCTGATGAAGGATAAGACCTTTTCCTCTTTAGGCGTCATGGGCGCCTCTTGAGCCGCAGGCTCAAGAATAATTGCAACCCTCTCCTTTTTTACCTTCCCTTTAGATACAGGCAGGGCTGTCCTTATCACGTCACCCAACGGGGAGATGTAATAGTCGGCAATCCATTTATATAAATCAAGCATGGCCGGAGTAAATGCAGGTTCGGAATCAGGGATATCCTTAATATCTAATATTTTTATAGTGCCGCGCGCGGAGCTAACACCCTGAGCATCCGGGAACCCGATTATGTAACCGGTCACCGACCTCTTCCCGAAAGGCACCGTCACCCTCATCCCCAACAAGGCCCTGGAGGAATATTCAACCGGAACGGTATAGTAAAAAGTCTTTTCAACAGGGGCTACTACCGCGACCTCAATCATTTTTTTCTTTTCCATGTGCTAAGATAGTAACAAATGGGCATAGGATTGTAAAGGCTGCTTCCATGTCACAGGTCGCACTTTATGCCCGATTTACCCATTGATTATTTAATTGAGTATGCTAACATGTCTATTCCTTATGAAACAGTTCCTTGCAATGTTCGAGGAGTATCTGAGGGTTGAGAAGAACCGCTCTCCTCATACTGTTTTGGCCTACACGAGAGACCTGTCTCAATTCCAGGCCTTTTTAGCCGGAGATGCTGGTGGAGATGGGATAAAAGGAATTGACCATCTAACAGTAAGGAGATACATAGGCTCCCTTTATAAAAAGGAAAAGAAGAGTTCCATAGGCCGTAAACTTGCATCTATCAGATCCTTCTTCGATTTCATGATGAAGAAGGGTTATACGGCGAACAACCCGGCAAGGATGGTATCCATACCCAAGCGTGAAAAGACGCTTCCATCTTTCATCTCTGTTGATGAGGCCTTTGCCCTGATGGATGTCCCTCACGGCACATCACTAGGAAAACTGAGAGACAGGGCAATACTTGAACTCCTTTATTCCAGCGGACTCAGGGTGAGTGAACTTGTCGGTCTTGACAGGAGCGACATAGACCTGAAGGAAGGGGTCTTGAAGGTCCTGGGAAAAGGGAGTAAAGAAAGGATAGTCCCGATAGGTGAAAAGGCGGTTGAGGCGATAGAGGAATACCTTAAAAGCAGGGGTCAGGGGTCAGGGGTAGGGGCGAATCTTGTGTTCGCCCGCCAGATAGAGGCGATCACAAGGATCGCCCCTACAGACAACCGGCCGCTGTTTTTGAATTTAAGAGGCGGGAGACTGACTCAGAGAAGCGTGGAAAGATTTGTGAAAAAATACACTTCCGGGTTGGCTGTAGGAAAAAGGGTGACTCCTCATTCCCTGAGGCACACCTTCGCCACCCACCTTCTGGATAACGGGGCGGATTTGAGGGGAATTCAGGAGATGCTGGGACATGTATCCCTTTCCACGACCCAGAAGTATACTCATCTGAGCATGGATAGACTGATGGCAGTTTATGACAACGCACATCCGAAGGCGAAGACAGGATAGCTATGCTTGATTACCTTGCGATATTCAAAAAACTAAATGAAGCGGGGATTGAATATATTGTGGTCGGCGGGGTTGCGATTAACCTCTACGGCATCCCCAGGATGACATATGATATAGACCTGCTCCTTAACCTCGAAGATCAGAATGTAAGGAAGTTCGTCCAGCTATTGAACAAATGGGGATTTAAACCCAAGGTGCCTGTGGATATTATGGACCTTGGAGAGGAAGACAAGAGGGAGGACTGGATAAGAAACAAGCATATGAAGGCGTTTAATCTTGTAAATCCGCAGTGGGCAATTTCAGAAATAGACATCGTTATTGATTCTCCTGTAGACTATGAAAAGGGGCATGAACGGGTCAACTACATTGTGCTTCAGGGTGTTTCTATTCCAGTAGTATCAATTGATGATCTTATAAAAATGAAGGAAAAAACAGGTAGACTACAGGACAATGCAGATATACGATACCTACGGGAACTAAAATATGAAAAAAAATAAATTACAGGGCTTTGATTATTATTTAAGCGAAGAAACAGTAAAAAGATATCGGGAAAAGCCGCTCGAATTGAGACTTCAGTGGCTCTATATGGGAAATCTTCTGCGGAAGGCATACGATAAAGGAGTTATCGGAGTACAGAACAAATTTAGAGAGGGAAAGATATAAACCCGGGAAACGTCCCTAATTCCTTAACAGTTGCCATTCCCGCAGTGTTTGAGCGGGAATCTGGTTTTATTGAAAAACGTATCACCGATATAAGCACTCTGGGACAACAAATAATGTTGAAAAAGATTTGTATGGTGGGCTCCGCCCACCATACTTCTATTCAAGGAGGTTGCCGTGAACAGACTGAAACTTGGAGTGTCTCTCTAATTAATAGAGCAGTGACAACTGACCACTATTATCAGTGAGGTAAATTATGAGCGATAAAGAAGGCATAACCTTTCACGGCACAACCATCATAGCTGTTAGGAAGAACGGCAAAGTAGCCATCGGCGGAGATGGACAGGTTACGATGGGAAATACCGTGATGAAGCACGGCGCAAAGAAGGTGCGCAGGCTTTATAACGACAAAATGATTGCGGGGTTTGCAGGCTCCACAGCAGACGCATTCACCCTGTTTGAGAAGTTTGAGGCAAAGCTTGAGCAATACAGGGGGAACCTCACAAGGGCCGCAGTAGAGCTAGCAAAGGACTGGAGGCTTGACAGAGCGCTCCGAAGGCTGGAGGCTTTGCTGATTGTGGCCGATTTTGAACATACATTTATTATCTCCGGTACCGGTGACGTCATTGAACCTGATGACGGAATCGCCGCCATAGGCTCAGGAGGCCCATTTGCCCAAGCTGCCGCCAGGGCGCTGGTGAAACATACAGATATGGAACCAAAAGGGGTAGTTGAAGAGGCTATGAAGATAGCATCGGAGATCTGCATATATACGAATTCAAATATAACTGTGGAGGAACTGTAAAGACAGTGCCAGTGACAGTTATTAGTGTCAGTTCAATTTAACACCGACACTAAACACCGACACTGGTAATTTAAAACTATGACAAACTTTACACCAAGAGAAATAGTAGCAGAGCTTGATAAATACATCATCGGCCAGGGAAAGGCAAAGAAGGCCGTGGCCATCGCCCTGCGGAACCGGTGGCGGAGGCAGCAGATCCCGAAGGAGCTTCGTGATGAGGTGGCCCCGAAGAACATCATCATGATAGGCCCAACCGGGGTCGGCAAGACCGAGATTGCAAGGAGACTTGCAAGGCTTGCCCAGGCCCCCTTCATGAAGGTGGAGGCATCCAAGTTCACAGAGGTCGGGTACGTCGGAAGGGATGTGGAATCCATCATCCGGGAACTAACCGACATAGGGGTCGGGATGGTCAAGAAGGAAGAGTCCGAGAAGGTGAAGGACAAGGCAAGAGAGATTGCAGAAGAAAGACTTCTGGACATCCTTCTTCCGCCAGGGCCTGTAACCACGACAGAGCTTTCTCATGAGGAGTCCCAGAAGACAACCAGGGACAAGCTGAGGTTGCTGTTGAAAGAGGGAAAACTTGATGAGAGGTTCGTGGAGGTAGAGGTAAAGGAGGCAAGCCCTGTAGTTGGAGTCCTTTCAGGGGCGGGGATGGAGGACATGGAGTCCAACCTAAAGGATGTCTTTTCAAACATGTTTCCCCAGAGAACCAAGAAGAAGATCGTTAAGGTCCCGGATGCTCTGGATCTCCTCTCCAAGGAAGAGGCTGGAAGGCTCGTGGATATGGAGCAGGTTACAAAGATCGCCATAGACAGGGTTGAGCAGTCGGGGATAGTATTCCTTGATGAGATAGACAAGATAGCAGGAAGGGAAAAGGGAGCAGGCCCCGATGTATCCAGGGAAGGGGTGCAGAGAGATCTCCTTCCCATAGTTGAAGGTTCTGCGGTAAACACCAAATACGGGATGGTAAAGACAGACCATATCCTTTTCATTGCAGCAGGGGCATTCCACGTATCCAAACCGTCAGACCTCATCCCTGAGCTACAGGGGAGGTTCCCGATAAGGGTTGAACTTGACTCCCTTACAAAGGAAGACTTTGTAAGGATACTGACAGAACCAAGGAATGCCCTTATAAGGCAGTACATGGCGCTCCTGGAGACAGAGGAGATTCTTCTTGATTTCAGGGATGACGCCATAATAGAGATTGCCGGGATCGCCACTGTTGTGAATGAAAGGACTGAAAATATCGGGGCCAGGAGACTTTACACAATAATGGAAAAAATCCTTGAGGAGATATCGTTTGAAGCCCCGGACATCAAGGGTCAGACGATACCGATTACAGGTCAGTACGTGAAGGAAAAACTTGCAGATATAATTAAGAATGAAGATCTGAGCAGATATATTTTGTAGAGACGCATTGCATGCGTCTTTACACGGGAGATGAAATGCAAAACATATTAATAATAGATGACGAGCTGTTCTTCAGGGAGTTTGTATCAGACAACCTGAAGATGGCAGGATACTCTTCCATTACAGCATCAAGCGGCAAGGAAGGCCTGGCCCTCCTTGAAAAGGAAAAAGGGAACGTCCCGGTGATCCTCCTCGACATTGTCATGCCGGATATGGACGGCCTGGCGACCCTTGAAAAGATAAAGGAGATAGACCCTGATGTCTCCGTCATCATGATGACCGCGCACACGGACGAGGAGCTTGTTTTAAGGGCGCTGAAAAACGGGGCCTTCGACTACCTGGCAAAGCCTCTGTACATTGATGAACTACTTCTTTCTACAAAGAGGGCCTACGACCACTACAGCCTCGTTGTGCAGAATGACAAGAAGCTAAAGCAGCTTAAAAACCTTGAGATAGGCGCCCAGAGCCTGGTGGAACTGGCAAAAGGGTCAATCCGCATGGAAGCGGTACTGGAAAACAACAGGCTGCTACAGACAACCATTGACCTGATAGCAAGTGTCCTTGAGGCAGAAAAAGTCTCAATGATGCTTGTAGATGAAGGGAAAAAAGAACTCAGGGTTGTAGTTTCCAACGGCCTCAATATGGATCTTTCAAGCCTCCCTGTGAGAAAGTTAGGTGAAGGTATTGCAGGTACTGTAGCAGAGAGAGGCGAGGCCGTCCTTGTCAAGGATATAAAGGCGGGTGTAGTAAAGGAGTCAGGGTTTGCCGGGCAGTACAAGACCGGCTCATTCCTCTGCGTGCCTGTAAAGGTGCTTGGAAAGACCATTAGTGTCATAAGTGTCAACGACAAGCTAACCGGAGAATCGTTTACAGACAGCGACCTGAGTATAATGACCACATTCTCACACCAGGTCGCCCTTGCCCTTGAAAACGCCATGATAAACGCAGACATGGAACGCTATATCGAAAAACTCACACTCCTTAACGAGATGGGCAAGACCCTGCTTGCAATGGTCGACCCAAAAGAGATATTCAAAGATATCGTTAAAAAGACAAAGGAGGTGCTTGAGGTTGAACTTTGCACTCTCCTCCTGTCCGAAGAAACTACCGGTGATCTCAGATTTGAAACTGGAGTCGGCGATGAAGGGGAATTAACACAGGAACTCACAATAAAGGAAGGAGAAGGTATTACAGGGTGGGTACTGCAAACAGGCAAGACAGCTGTGGCGGACAATGCAGAAGAAGACAAAAAGTACGTCCATGGGATTGACGGCTTTCCCAATCTTAAGGTCAGAGAACTGATCTGCGCACCCTTGAAGATAAAGGGAAAGACCCTTGGCGTCATAAGGGCTACCAACAAGAAAAGGACGCCGGGCTTCAGTGCAAGGGACATCGAGATCATGGACTCTATTGCGTCCCAGTCATCAATTGCCCTGAAAAACGCCTGGCTTTACAAAAACCTTGTATCCTCTGTAGACGAGGTTGCAGCAACCAACAAGGAGCTGGAGAGGGTAAATATGGAGCTTAAGTTAAAGGTCAAGGAACTGGAACTGTTAAAGAAAGGGAAAGGATGATGGTTAAGCTCATAGAAAAGGCAGATACCCTTATAGAGGCCCTCCCGTACATCAAAAAATTTTATGGGAAGACTATAGTAATAAAATACGGCGGACATGCCATGGAAAATGAGGAGTTAAAGGACTCCTTTGCCCAGGACATAGTGTTAATGAAGTTTATAGGGATAAACCCGGTAATTGTCCATGGTGGCGGCCCTCAGATAGATGATATGCTCAAGAGGCTTGGCAAAAAATCGGAATTCAAACGAGGTTTACGCGTAACTGACGCCGAGACTATGGAGATTGTAGAGATGGTACTTGTAGGGAAGGTAAACAAGGAGATCGTCTCCCTCATTAATCAGCATGGAGGACAGGCAGTCGGTCTTTCCGGACGAGATGGGGGTCTTATAAAAGCAAAAAAAGTTAAGGCTGATATAGGAAGGGTCGGAGAAGTAGATCGGATAAACCCGCAGGTCATAGAATCCCTTGATGACAGCAAGTTTATACCGGTAATAGCCCCTGTCGGCGAAGGCGAAGACGGAAAGGCTTACAATATCAACGCAGATATAGTGGCAGGGAAGATAGCATCCTCACTAAAAGCGGAGAAGTTTATACTGCTGACTGATGTGGAGGGAGTTCTTGACAACAACAAGAAACTGATCTCTTCGCTGGATGCAAAAAAGGCCTCTGATGCCATAAAAAAAGGGGTCATTGCCGGGGGGATGATACCGAAGGTGGAATGCTGCCTTGACGCGGTAAAAGAAGGTGTAGGCAAGGCCCACATAGTTGATGGACGTATAAAGCATGCCATACTCCTTGAGATATTCACGGATAAAGGGATTGGAACGGAGATAGTGAAAGGATAACAGAAAGACGTTAACGGAGGTTTGTATGAGAACAGCGTATGTAGCAGAGGTCTTAAAGGATGGTCATTTGTCTTTTCCGAATGATGTAAAGAAAAAGCTTCATCTTCAGGAAGGAATGAAGATAAAGGTGACGATTGAAGGGGCCGAAAAGGCTGTGAAAGAAGTCAAGAAAGAAGCTGCCTTAAAGTATCTATTTTCTCAGTCGGTTGATTTTGCTTCGTGGGAAGAAGAAAAAGAAGGGTTTATAAAGCAAAGGATAAAAGATATTGAAGCTGCTGGACACTAATATCATCATGTATGCGGTAGGGAAGCCTCATCCGTACAAGGCAACGTGCCAGGATATACTTAAGACGGCTGCAAGCAATACTACAGAATTTAACATTGATGCAGAGCTTTGTCAGGAACTTTTGTATGTTTATGGCAGGAGAGGCGAAAGAAAGCAAGGTCTGAAAACAGTAGAATCCTTGATAGAGTTGTTTCCCAATGTTTTTCCTGTTGATTCAGGCGTAATAGTCGAAACGAAAATACTGATGGATAAATACCCAAACCTTGTAGCGCGAGATGCAATTCATGCGGCAGTCGTGCTGGTCAATGATCTTGAAGGCATTGTCAGTGTGGATAAAGTGTTTGGTGAGATCAAAGGACTGAAGAGGTTTGAGCCATAATGGTTTCCAGCATGTTAACCGCATCTAAAATAATAGATTCCCTGAGAGCCGAGTTTATCCAGGAAGCTCAAAGCGCGCCTAAGCTCTTTAAGGACTTGGCTAAGGTTGAACATTATATTGCGGAGAGCTATAAGACACGGTCTTTTATAGAATTGATCCAGAATGCTGATGATGCGCAATCAACGGTCTTTGGCGTACATGGATTCAATGGTGGGTTTGTAGCAAACTTTTAGAACACAAAGATAGCGAGACCCATAATGGAAAGTATGACATATGGAACCCATATAAATGTACTCATTTCAGACCTCCTTGATTTTTATTCATCCCCAGTAGGTTCTACACTATTATTGTTCTTTATTGGTTTTAGTATTCTCTTTGGGTACTATTTGAAGGGTCTACCTAAGCGATTTCACGATGAAGCACTATCAGTATTCAGGCACAATCTGGACTTGTTAAAAATCCTTCGCTCTGAAGCGGAGCCCAAAAAGGTGGAGGCGTATATCGATTTTGCAAATATGTACAGGGACTTACTTGCCGACCCCACGACATTCTTGCAAGAGATACAAGCTGACAAAAACAAACAAATAGAGTTAAGAAGACGTAATATAGAATTAGGGACGAAACTTTACTTTTTTGCATCCGATGACACCATCCTGAAATATTTAAGCTTTAGAGAGAAATCAATGTCCAAAGATACCTCTCAACAACACATTCCCGTTGAGTTGGATTTTTACGCAAAAACTATCGCATCAATGCGAAAAGATATATGGGGCAAAGATACCATACTAACAGAAGCTGATTTTTTAAAAACCTTTCTATAAGGTTGGTGCAAAAGAACGTTGTTTAACAAGCGGTTTTACCTCGTAAGGATTTGTGCAATAGGTTCAATGGAGGCATTCTATGAGTAACGGACTCGATTTTGAAAGACAGGTTCATGCTTTGCTCAAAAATATGGGATTTGAAGCCGAGATTACAAAGGCATCGGGTGATGGCGGTATTGATATTATAGCCCACAGCAAGGAGCATATAACCGGCGGGAAATATATCATCCAGTGCAAGGACTGGTCTAAGCCTGTCGGAGAGCCACCAGTGCGTGACCTTTTCGGTGTTGTAACAGCCGAGAGCGCTAATAAGGGGATTCTCATAACTACTTCCACCTTTACCTCTCCTGCCATTAACTTTGCAGCCGGAAAGCCGCTGGAACTGATTGATGGGGCAAAGTTTAGCCAGCTTTTAGCAAAATACAGCTTGGGAAGCATTCAAAACACTGCCACTGATGATGAACGAATTAAAGTTTTAACCGAACAATTAAACAAGAGTCCCAAGAACATACTGGTTATGAAAGAATTGGCTGATTCCTATTTTCTGCAAGGTCTTTATGATGATGCATCTGAACTCTATGAAAAAATGAGGGATTTAAAGCCGTCAGTAGAAACAGAGAGGTTGAAGGATGCATACTGGGGGGGATTAAATAACTATGGTGTGACCTTAGCCATGAAAAAGCAGTATGATGAGGCATCGAAGCTGTTTAAACAAATACAAGCTGTTCAGACTCTACGATACGGGGATGCTGGCTATAATGAAGCGACTCTTCTACATTATTTAGGACTGTTTGATATTGCTATAGCGTGGTATCAAGAGATGAAAATGGTGCATAAAGCACTTGAAAATGAAGGAGCTGGATCACGTGATGCAGTAATTCAGGAGCTTGAAAAAAAGATTGAAGATGCTTATTTAGAGAATCCTATAGAATGTTGGTTACATCTATCAGGAATTGAATCGGACAAGATGTATGTGCCGTTAGATTCACCTATACAAAAAGCAATTCGGGTGGGAAAACAAGAAATATATAAACCCATAGGTTTGACATGTGAGGAGATTATAAATAAGTATGACGAGATTCACAGAACGTTTAATGATACAGCCAAATTGGGTGAAGAAAGCATAAATGATGCAATGGCTATTATTGCAGAGGACATAATCATCTTGGCGGACAAATGTCAAAAAGTTATTGCTGATGGTCGCAACGTCCTTGCCATTGAGATAAATAATCCTTTACAAGAGGCTTACAGACAACTGACCAATCATATGGTGACTGTGGTTGATATGATTCATAAATCTATTGGTTTGGATGGACAACCTGGGAACTTATTCTGCCATAGTTCAGAAATTGCCAATAAAAATTTAGAACAGGCATCATTGTGGGAAAAAGTGCATAAGGAAGAAAAAACAGAAATCGCCAAATGGGAAGACCCAGTTAACAAAGAAAAGTCGGAATGGCGTGAAAAGCTTCGCAGTACTATATATGCGAACTGGACGCCGAAAGTGCCAATCAATGCAAGCACGCCGCCACAAAATAAACAATGTTTCATTGCCACCGCCGTTTATGGCTCGCCATTTTCTCCTGAAGTTGAAGCCCTCAGACAATGGCGTGATCGCAGCCTTTCAACAACGGCAATAGGCCGCTCCTTCATTTCAAGCTATTACAAATACAGCCCTGGAATAGCCAGATATATTGAGGACAAACCGTTCATCAAGCGAGTTGTTAGAAAAGGACTGAATGGCATTGTGAGGATAGTCCGTCGGGAAGAACGTATATAAACTACGGCAAAAGGGGACGCAGCCGTTTTTCTTTTGAGGTCTTTAAGCTGTAACCCCTTTATCAACTTTTGGAGAAGTAGCAAACCATGACATTTGAAAAACTAAGCTCATTCGCCATATTTATATTTGGGGTTGTTACTATATGGTTTACTGCAAGATCGTCCCGTATCCAATACCTTAGGAATAAGGCAATGCGACCTCACATTGCAGAGCTTTCTATGCGTGCTCCATCTACAATTATGGCTGTGATAACAAATAATAGCCCAAGCAGAATAACCGTTAAGAGAGTCAGTGTTAAGAAAAAAATACTTGGACCTATATATTCAAGACCCTTACGTGCCTCATGGAACCTGCCAAGGAAGCCTGCCACTATCCCTATATTTGATCCAACTGATGCATTGATGTCGCAGGTGATGGCGGAGCCACAGTATATTATCGAAAACCAAAGCACCATTAGTATCAATTTTAATGATAAACTTGTTTCAGGAGCCATGTATAGAGTTTCCGTAACCACAACGGGAGGACAATGTCAATCCACTTGTCGTGGCCGATGAGCTTCGGGTGGGCACAGCCACCGGACTTAGAGCTGAGGTGGAGGTTGTTATTGGTAAAAAGGACAGCCCCCTTCACGGAGCGAACCCTCATGAGCCTTTGGCCCACAAATGGGGATGAAAATTAAATGCAGGGGCGGCACTAAGCGGAAGGGGACAAGCTCCCCCTCTGCACAATAGGATATGAATTTTAGGGATAGGCAATAGGCAGTATTTTAAGGATGAGCATGACTAAAGACGAGATTATAAAATACTGGACGGATGCTTCGGATGTAGATTTTCTGGCGATGGACAGCCTTTTCGATAACGGCCATTATGTCTGGGCCTTGTTTGTCGGCCATCTTGTCATAGAAAAGCTGTTAAAGGCTTGTCTCGTAAAAAGCGGAAACACAGAAATACCTTACATCCACGATTTGGGAAAGTTAGCAGAAAAGGCGAATCTTGAATTATCCGAACAACAGAAAGACTTTCTTGACGAGGTGACTACATTCAACATAAAGGCACGATACCCTGATTACAAGAACAGGTTTTATAAAAAGGCATCGAGAGAATTTGCCGACGGCTATATCTCTAAAATCAAGGAGTTCAGGCAATGGCTGAAAGAGCAGATAAAAAAGTAGTCTATCAAAAGATACATGAGTACCTGAAGGTCCTTGAAGAAAACCATATAAAGGTATGGCACATGTACCTTTACGGTTCATACGCAAAAGGTACATACGGGAGTGAAAGCGATATTGATCTGGCCATCTTTTTGGATAAAGAGAATCTTGACGGGTTTGAAGAAGATGCAGAGTTAATGAAGTTGCGGCGAAAGGTTGATATGAGGATCGAGCCCCACCCCTTTACAAGACATGATTTTGAGGAAACAGACCCCTATATTGAGGAAATAATAAGGACAGGGGAGAGGATTGTTTAAGGTTAGGAAACCCATGCAGGAACTTTAAGAGGGCTGTCTCCTTTACGGAACAAACCCTCATGAGCTTCTGGCTCACAACGGGGATGAAAATTAAATGTAGGGGCGGCCCTTGTGGCCGGTGGGACAGGCATCGTTCGACTGAGCTCACAACGAAGTCTTGCCTGTCATCACAGGCTGGAAGCCTGTGCCACTGGAGGGGACAAGCCCCCCTACAAACTCATGATTGTTAAAATAGGAGGTTAAACCGATGATAACTTATGAATACCATGCCAAACTTTTGAAAGACGGGCATCTGTCTATCCCGCCGGACATAAAGAGCAAATTAAGGCCGGATTCCGAATTCCGGGTTCTGATCCTGCTGGAAGAAGAGGCCGCAGAGTGGAATAAGCTGACGGCTTCGGAGTTTGTGGAGGGATATTCCGCCAAGGACAGGATTTATGACAACCTATAGATTTGGCGATATACTTCTGTTAGGTTTTCCACAGACAAATCTAAAAGAGATATCGAAAAGACCGGCAGTTGTGCTATATGATGCAGGAGACCTCGACATCCTGGTTGCCAGAGTTACATCACAGGAATATTTTTCTGCAACGGATCATAAAATTAAGAAATGGAAAGAAGCGGGGTTGCTTGTGGAATCTTACATCCGGGTAGCCAAAATGGCCACCCTGGAAAAAGGGATAGTATTGAAAAAGATAGGAAGTCTTTCATCGGTGGATATTAGAGCTTTAAAAGAGATATTAGACAAGATGTTTAAATAGGCAGGAATTGCATGAATAAAACCAAAGAACTTATAGAACAGTCATCAAAATTCCTATGCTTCACATACAACCGCTATCCCATTGTCTTTTCAAAGGGTAAGGGTTGCAAGTTATGGGATGTGGATGGAAAGGAATACCTGGATTTTGTGGCAGGCCTGGCAGTTTGCAACCTTGGTCACTGTCACCCGACTGTTGTCGCGGCCATTAAGGCGCAGGCGGAAAAACTTACCCATGTCTCCAACTATTATCATAACGAGCCTATGATAGAGCTTGCAAGGCTCCTTTGCGAGAACTCCTTTGCGGAGAAGGTCTTCTTCTGCAACTCAGGGGCTGAGGCCAACGAGGCTGCCATAAAGCTTGCTAGAAAATATGCCAAGGAGAACCTCGGCCCGGGAAAGTTTGAGATTATTACCATGCTCAAATCATTCCACGGAAGGACAATGGCAACCATCACTGCCACTGGCCAGGAACGGTTCCATAAGGGGTTTGAGCCGCTCCTCGAAGGGTTTAAATATGTTCCCTATGACGACCTTGAATCCGTTGAAAAGGCTATAACAGATAAGACCTGCGCTGTCATGATAGAGCCTGTTCAGGGTGAGGGTGGAGTTAACGTCCCTTCAAAAGAATATATGCAAGGACTGAGAAGGCTTTGCGATGAAAAGGGTCTGCTTCTCATATTCGACGAGGTTCAGACAGGGATCGGGCGTACCGGAAAGCTCTTTGCATATGAGCATTTCGGCATTGAGCCTGATGTCATGACCCTTGCCAAGGGGCTTGCAAACGGTATCCCAATAGGGGCCATGCTTACAAAGGATAAATTTGCATCGGCCTTTGTCCCAGGTGCCCATGCCTCAACCTTTGGCGGGAATCCCCTGGCTACTGCCGCGGCTGTTGCCGTCCTCAAGACCATTAAAAATGAAAACATCATTGAAAATTGCCAGATGATAGGCGGCTACCTTGTTAACAGGCTGAAGGGGCTTCAAAAAGGATTCGATTTCATAAAGGACGTGCGCGGCATGGGCCTTCTTATCGGCATGGAGCTTTCCTTTGACGCGGGAGATATCGTAAAGAAATGTATGGAAAGGGGAATCCTTATAAATTATACAAACGGGAACACCCTCCGTTTTATACCGCCGTTGATAGTTACGGCAGATGAGGTAGATGTTCTGACAAATGCACTGGAAGAGATCTTTATGGGGCTCAAAAAATAGATAAAAACTGAATTTACCGCAGAGAAAGCAAAGCAATTACTTAAGGGTTTTCTCTGCGTCTCCGCGCCTCAGCGGTGAAAATTTTGCAGTAGACTTACTAAGGATTATCAATGAAACGTGATTTTTTGTCATTTAAAGACTGGAGCAGAGAAGAACTTGATTCGCTGCTGAAAAGGGCCTCGGAACTAAAGGAGATGCAAAAGAAAGGGGTTGCCCACCAATCTCTGAGAGGCAAGGCCCTTGCCATGATATTTGAGAAGTCATCCACCAGGACAAGGGTTTCCTTTGAGGTGGGGATGTTCCAGCTCGGCGGCCATTCCATATTCATGAGCCCCCGGGAGACCCAGATAGGTAGGGGAGAACCTGTGAAGGACACTGCCAGGGTTCTTTCCCGTTACGTGGACGGGATCATGATAAGGACCTTCAGCCATGAGATGGTGGAGGAATTGGCCAGGTACGCCTCAATCCCAGTGATAAACGGCCTTACAGACCTCCTGCACCCTTGCCAGATAATGGCTGATCTCCTGACCATCATTGAGAAGAAGGGTGGGTATGAGAGACAAAAGGTGGCCTGGATAGGTGACGGGAACAACATGGCCAACTCGTGGATAGAGGCCGCTGGTAAGCTTGGTTTTGACCTGACACTTGCCTGCCCCAAGGGGTACACCCCTGATCCCGAAATCCTCGGAGATGCCCATAAGATCGCAACGGGAAAGATAAGGCTTACCTCTGACCCCTTTGAAGCTGCAAAAGACGGAGATGTGA
>ERZ1292633.615-Hain-H41-02um-R1-615-length-40680-cov-6_pt1 | contig 40383 bp, 34 predicted proteins | sample MGYA00564406_ERZ1292633 | MGnify/ENA primary metagenome ERZ1292633 (study PRJEB36523, sample SAMEA6512639) | groundwater metagenome | collected 2019-01-08 | study: AquaDiva: Metagenomics assemblies of 32 groundwater samples | reverse complement strand
CCCCCCCCCCCCCCCCCCCCCCCCCCCCCCCCCCCCCCCCCCCCCCCCCCCATCATCATGCCATATTCGTTACGCCAGAGACACAGACGTCCCCTCATCAGATCGCCTGATTAGGGGCATCGAAGAATCCTTCGTGCACAAAGTATCTGAGCGCCTGCAGGAGGAGGCCGGTTTCCTGCAGCCGCTGGTCTTCGGTGAGCCGGTCATACAGCGACAGGGGATGCGACGGAGGCAACCGCGGCCGGCGGCGACGCGAGGCCACCTCTCCCATGCCGGACCCTTCGCCGGCCACTATCGATTGTGAACCTGCGAGTGGCTCGGGTAACAAGGGGGACGGTGTTGTCGGTGGCGGCACAACAGCTGCGCTGGAAACCGATGGATGGGGCGTCGCGGGGAGCGGCGCCACGGACGCGGGGGAGGTGGACCGCGGCGACGTCGCGGTGGACGATGTGTCACTCCCCTCGCTCTCAGAGAGGTCGGCTTCGGCCGGTGGTGGAGCGGCCTCCGACACCGACAATTCTCGCCCTTGTGAGGCCGCTGGCCCTCCCGCACAGCTGCCCCCGGACGCGCTGGTGTTGCTGCCTCCACGTTGTTGCATCCACACGCTTTGTTCTCCCCACTCGTGCCGCGTGCGGTACGCCGCATCACCGCGCCGCGGGCACTCCTCGACCCAATGCTGGCCCTTGACGCCACAGTGATTGCACACGTAGAACTTGGGCACGACCGTCGACGCGTGGTACTTATCACGCACCATTTGCACGAGCTGTGCCCGCGTGAATCGCCCATTGAGGCCCAGTGGCACCACATGGGGGTGCTGATGCTGGTGGCTACCGCTAGTTTGGTGGTGACCACCGCTAGCTGCCGAAGTCAATCGATGTGCTGCGGCGCTGGACGCCGCCGCCGCTATGACGGATGGTGGAGCACCGTCGGCCATCTCCTGGGGGGTCGGGGGAGACGAGGATATGACTGGAACGTGTCGTCCCACGGACGACCCCTCCGCGACACGGCTTGGATTGAGGCGCAGCAGCGCGTCGCCGCGCAGGGCAGCCCGGGCGGGTATGCGGCGAGGTGGCGGCAAGTCGGCAGCCAGCACGATGCTCTTGGACTCGTCGTCCTCGAAATCAAACTGCTCCCCGACTGCCCCCGTAGCCGGCGACGGCGCATCCGCATTGCCTGGGTTGCAGTTGGGTGGGTCCTGCCGTTGCTGCGAGGAGTAAGCCGGCTGGAATTCTGCCGCTTCGGCGGCGGCTTGGGAGGGCAGCGGCTGTGTGGTACGCACCGCTCCGCCTGCGTGCTTGGGCGCCACGACGCCATGCTGCCGCAACCACCGGCGCCGTTCGCCGGGTAGTACCTCGCCGCGAGCCGCGCGGTAGAAAAGTTCCTCGACCTTGTTCGTGACCGCCTCCTTCGTCGGGAAGCGCATCCGTCGCTGGGCTAAGTAGGAATCCACATTCTCCAAATTAGGTGATCCAATACGGTTGTGCAGCGTCTCCTTGTGGATGTCCAGCTTCCAGCTCTTGTCCTTCCGGCACGTGAAGCCGCAGCCGGGCACGTCACAGTACAGGTGGTCCGCCATGTGGGCATCGAAGGCGCCGCTGCTGTGAAAACCGCGTTGGCACGAGTCGCAGTAGTGTCGGTAGTCCTCCTTCGCGATCTCCTCTGCGGGAACGGCAACCCCAATGAGAGGATTCGTCGGCAGCCGTCGCCAACCGTCACTCGGCGCGGGACCACCATTTGCACCGCTGGCAGAGGCGGGGAGCGACAACGTCAGTACGGCACGGGGCGCCGGTCGCGCGAACTCCAATTGGATACCGCCCGGCACCGCAGGCTGCTGGGGCAACCGCATGAAGGCGCCCACCCGAACGCTGAGACTGTTGCTGCACCCTCCAGTGGTCGCGGCCGCCTGCGGTGCCCATGACGGCGGCTCGGGGGGGGAGCATCGCACCGTACCGTGCGCCATGTCGCTGTTGTGGTTGTCGTCGTACGTATCGCTGCGCATCGTGGTGGTTACAGGAGGAGGAAAGGTGAGTGCCAAAAGAAAAAAACTGAGCGGCGGATGCCCTTGGGAGGCGATTTCAAAGGACGGCACAACCAAATACAACTACGGCAAGGAAGGTCATGCATAAAGGGAGACACGGAGGATGAACGACGAAGGCCCTGAGAGATGAACGTGACATGAGGGGGTCAGGAGACGTCTGCAGCCGACGTCCCGCTGCCGCGGAGTGGCTCTCCCAAGTGATCGTCGTCGCCGCTCAGTTGCCCGAGGTCGGTGCCCCCCATATCGCTGTGCCACTTCAACGGCAGAGGGCGGCGACGGGCCACGCACAGAGCGGCGGCGGAGCAGCACACGGCCGCGATACCTGCGCAGATCCACAAGAGTGGGAACTTCGCCGCGGCATCATCGGTCATCGGCGTTGTTGTGGCTCCGACCTCGGCGCTCGTGGCGAAGAGGGCGTCACAAGACGCTCCCAGCGGCAGCGTCCCACTCGACACGATCGGCCCTGGGAACGACCCGAATGTAACCGTCGACGCCGTGCGCTTCAGGGGCACGAAGGCTTGGCCTGATTGTAACGCGACCGCCTGGCCGCCCGTCAGCGCGTTCCACGCGGCGGCGACGTTGGTCGCTCCGTTGGTCGGCGCGAGTAAGTAGCGCAGGCCTTTCGGTGTGACCGCGGGTGCCGCCCCGTTCGACGCCGTCTGCGCAGGAGGGATATTCGTGGCCGTGATAGTGGCCGTCGCGACCCCGCCGAGGGCGGTCGTCAGCGACCCTTGGGCGGCCGGGAGCACGGCGGCGACATCGGCGAGTAGGCCAGTGCACCACGCCGCCGTGATGCTCGCGCTGCCCGCGATGACCGTCGGCGACGGCGACGGGCATGTGAGCACCCACTGCGCGCCGAGGGTGCCGGAGGCGGTGACCTGCAGGGCGGTGCCGTTCGCGCTGTTGACCGCGGACGACCCGGCGCCGCAGGGTGCGACGTTGGTTGGGGGCGACAGGCTGACCGATCCATTCAACGTGGTGAGGCGGAGGGTCAGCGCGAGCGACGCGGTGAGCCACGCGAACGCCACGCATCGAGACGGCGTCAGCGACAGCGTCACGTTGCTGGTGCCCGCCGGGAGCGAGACGACCGCGGCCGTTGGGTCCGCCGCGTCCCAGTCGTTAAAGGGATTCGCGGTGATGGCGTCAGCCGCGATGGACGGAGGCGATGGTGCCCCGCAAGGAACCGCCGTCCCGTTCGGCACTCCGCCCCCTGGCAGCGGCTGTTCCGTGCATACCATGAGCGTCGCGTTCACGATCCCAAGGTTGGCTTCTAGCACAGCTGCCGCGTAGGTGTTGGTCGCCAGTTGAATGACCTCGGCGGTGGTGTGACGGGCGGTGGTGTCCGTCGCCGAGGCAGAAACGTTGACGTCCGTGATGGTCCAGACAAGTTGCTGGCTACCCTCATCGCTGGAATTGCTCGCTCCGACGGCCACGCTGACGTTTACCACGCGAGAGGGAAGGATGTCGAAGAACAGCGCCACGCCCTGCTGCAGCAGCGCGGCCGTGCCGCACCACTCAGGCACGGAGCATGCGGCCGTGAACGTGGCGGTCTGTGCCGCAGCGGCCGGCGGTGATGATGAAAAGGGGGAGGGGGCAGCGACGACGGCCCCTCCGCGAGCGATCGCCAAGGCGATGACGAGCGACAGCACGGACGCTGTGGTGGCGAGAACGGACCGGCACGGGGACATTTCGCAGCAGGAATTCTGTCTCTGAATGTAGAGGTAGTAGGAAGGAAGGAAGTTGTGGTTCTATGCCGCCGGTGGGCATAACCGGCATAAACTATCTTTTGGGAGTTTCAAAAAAATGTCCGGTCAAGCACACCGCTGGTGCCGTAGACGACGGTGACTTTATCCTCGCTCAGCGACTCCGCCACCTGCCTGACGCTCGCACGCTCCACATCCACGGTTTGTTTCGCGCTGTTGCGTTCGAAGTACCCCCGCGTGGTAGCGTCCTCTTGGCCCAGCCAGTAGAGGGAACCACTGTCAGCATTCTTCTGGATCGACAGGCCCAAACCCTTCTTGGCCAAGGAGTGCCGGACCGCGTCAAGGCCTGGTGGCACGATCGTATCAAACGAATTCGCCAACGCGATCGCCGCGGAGAGCCGTGCTGCCACTTCCCTGGTCAATCTGCCAGGATAAATGTTTCGCACATCGGCGAGCCCAGCGAACACCTGCATTTCATGTGTGCTAGCAAGGTCCACTTTTGTTTCGTCCGGCAAACGGTCGTACTGATCGAATGTCAAGATATTATTGTTTTTCAGCAAGTGCTCCAGCACGCCTTGTCGCATCGGCGAAGAAACAGAAGGCTCCGCCGTCGCCGGACATTGATCGCTGCAAGTGAATAATGACAGAGAGCGATCTTCTATGTCGTTGCCGAGACAAACTACACGCGCGACTACGGCTGAAAATCAAATTGGTATCCTTGGAACCGCCTCCACTTTGGTCGGTCGACCAACGTCGACAATAGCGGATTTTGAAACAGCGATGCCAAGTTGAGGGGGCGGTGGCATTCACACGCTCTCGGTGACCGTGGTGGCATTCACACGCTCTCCGGCAACCGGTATGACCAGCACTCACCAGGACAGCGTACTCCAAAACGAGTCCGGACAAGCGCCATCGATGCAAACGAGCTGAAACGCCAGGCAGCGTCGGGTGTCGTTTGTACCGCATCATCGCCGATGACCACAAGGCAAATCACGAAGTTTCCACGATCAAGAAATCGTGTGTCCCCCGTCGCGTCGTAGCGTCGTGCCGCTGCCCGGATGTCACCCGACCGGCCGCTGCTCCGACTTTGCAGCGCGCCCACGGCCCCGCCGCTCAGGTCCCCAGTAGTAAGGTTCGCTCGTTTTGGTTGCTGCAAACATGCACATCGTCACATCACACAAACGTGGTTACTTGGGCCGGAAAAAAAGGAAGCATGATCACACCGCTCGCGCCTCAGGGGGCAACATGCATTGTGCGGTGTCCGCGAACGTACTCACTTCGTGAGGCGCAAAGGTTTCCCACAGGTCGTTCACCGTTTGGGAGAGTTGGTCGATCGTGATTTCCGGCAGGTCACGGAACACGTTCGCGGCCGCAGTCTGTGCACACCCACCAAGAACGACCCCGACACTGGATGATGTGACGGAGGGGCAATCAGAAACCCACGCGCAGACGCTAGGCTCCGGTTTCGTTTTGAAGAAGATGGTTCGACGTCTGACTTGTCCGTTTCCGGCCACGCCTCTTTCACGATCTTGTCATCCGCATTCGCGGTCGCCAACATGGGGTCATTACCGCACAGGAGCCATGCGGCCCGGTTCCAGTCTGCGGGACACAGCAAGTTCGACTCCTTGTAGCGCTTGCATTGCAACAGCCAGCACGCTGGATCTCGGCACTGTCGAAAGTGAGGTTCGAGTGCATCGAAATTCTGCGTTGACGAGACTGTCAGAGCAGCATTAGCGCATGACGCGAAAACCTGTGCAAGCCAAAGCGCCACGGTGACGAAAGCCTTGCTCTGCTCCAGCGACATGCGATCCGGCCGGGGAGGTGCTCGCAGCCAACAGCGACCCAAAGTGGTTGGATTGCCGTTTGGAGTAAGGTTGCATCTCTCGTCTGTGAATAAAGATATTCTGGATGACGCAAAGCGCAGCGGTGTGGTTGCGCAGAATCATGGAAGCATCGTCTGTCTCTTCTGCGAGACCATTAAGATGGTCAAAAGCCATCCAAACACGCGTTACTCTGATTTCTCGGTGCAATGGAATTCATTTGCCGTGTCCATCAAGACGTTCAAACTCACGTGCCCAGTGCCACAGCCTTTGCCACGCAATCAAAAGGCATAAACGCTGTGGCAGTGCAGATTATTCAACGGCATTCGGCAAGGCGTGAAAGTTGTTGATTTCCGAAAGCCGAACGGCCGCTTTTTCTCCCCGACTGTCACCTACCACGGGAACCCCTGTTCAGCAGGGGGCGCAGCGGCCATTGAATGACGTACAAATTGATTCCTGACTTCTTGTTTTTGTGTTCAATACACAGTCAAATTGCCGTTACTTCGAACTACTTGTGTGATTTGCTTTGCAGAACTCCATCATGCCCAAGACGGTAGGGGACGATGATTCAGTGAGTCAAGGTCTTCAGTGGCGTTGACACCACGACACACACTTAGTTTGCGTGCATGTATGGGGTTTCTATGGTGGCCCGCAGCCGTTAATCTTCAGAGAAGTCAAATAATACGAGTTGCTCCGTTTGTAAGGGTCGCGGACGTTGCATTCTTCAGCGTCGCGCCACTGGCGCGGGTGGGGCGCCCGCGGGTCGCGCCACGGCCATGCCTGGACGCAGGGGCATCCCGAGTTTGCTCGGGGGTGCCGCGGCCGGTCGCGCCGCCATCGGAGGGCCTGCCGCGGCCGCCGCAAGTTGCGGTGGCGGGGCATCCTTACGGGCCTTCTTCTTCTTCGGTCGGTCGCTGTCGTCGCCGCTGCCATCGTCTGACCGCCCTTTCTTGCGGTCCTCGTCCTGCGCGCGGCGGTCCATCTCGTCCCACGACAGGGCGTCGCTGTCGTCGGAATCGTCCGCGGCGCTGCTGACTTCGTCAGAGGACGCCTCCTCGGCCCAGTCGCTGTCGTCGGAGTCGTCGGCGTCGGAGTCGTCCTCCTCGTCGTAGGACGAGTCGTCGCCGTCCTCGTCGTCGCTGTCGTCGCTGTCGCCGCCTTCGATGGTCGCCGTCCAGCCGCCGGCGCCCCAGGGCTCGAACTCCTTGTCGTCGCGGATGACCTTGAGCACGTTGGCCCACTGCAGGTTCATCGTCGACTCGAAGTAGACCACTCCCGCCTCGGTGAGGTAGTCCTTGAACTTGTCGAGCGACTCCATGCTGATGGTCGTGATGGGGACCACGGTTTTCAGGTCCGTTTTGGCGAACGAGACGTCGAAGTTTTTCTGGCCTGGCATGACGCGTTCGAGGGCGGCCACCTCAACCTCCCGGAGCGACAACACGAAGAAGGGCAGCTCGTTGATCGTCCACAGGCAGTTGGCGCTGCCTCGAAGCCGCGCCATGGACCGGGATGCCACGCCCTCGACGGAGAAGTCGTCCGCGGGCCACTCCGGCTCCGCCAAAAGCTGGCGCTTGATTTCCAACGCGAATTTCGCAAACTGTGAGTTCGTGCGTTCGATGCGCTCAATGTCTCGCTCCTCGGCGTCGACTTCCTCCTCGTGAGTCATTCGCCGCCCGCTCAATTTTTCGCTCGTTTCAATGACTTCCGCGACGAATTGCACGTGCTCCGTCTTCTTCTTGCCGACCATAATTGGGTGCTTCAGGGCGAAGTGCAGAATCGTGCAAATGTCGTTCTTGCTGGGCTGATAGATCACGTGTTTGACGCTGGAGAGGAGGATGTCGAGGGCCGGACCACCCGCGTACTCGAATCGAAACCCGTTGGCGTGGATGGCGAGGTTGCCCTCGCAGCCGTTCTTCCCGCCCGTCACGGGAGGGGGTCGGCATTTCACGGAGGGTAGCTGCGTCGCCAAGCCGCTCTTAAGCTTGAGTCCGCCCTGTGCCACGACGCCCTGTTGCTGCTTTCGCTGCGCGTCGCGCGACTTGATGACCGCGGCGATCTCACGGACCGCATTCGCGGCCGAGTTGAGCCGTGCGGCATCGCCCGCGGTCACGGTGGCTTCGCGCACGAAGACCTTGTTGCGATTGCAACGGAAGGCCAGATTCGACTCCTGGCTGGAATGAAACGTGACCACCAGCTGGTGGATGGTGCTGCTGTGCGAACGGACTTCGACCTTCTGGACCGTCGCGATGGCAAAGGGCACATTCGCCCCAGCGATAGGCAGCCACAGCACTTCGCGGCTGCGGTCCACGTCAAGGCCGACCGCCCCCGACGCCAGAGTCGCGGGCAGCGTCAGCCGACCGTCAGCGCCGAACGGCTGCAGCTCCCCTTTCGCCAGCCGGCCGACATCGGAGACGCGGTACTCCTCGGTCTCCGCCTCCGTCTCGCGCTTGCCCCCGCTGGCGATCCATGCCGCGTGTTTGTCGGCGACGAGCTTCTTCTGGCGCTCGCGGCGGGCCTCCTCGTTGCTCATGTGGACACTGCCCGCGGTGGCCGCCTTGGCAGACCGCGTGATCGCCTTCAGGTCTCGCGGCCCATCGAGGGCTGAGGCGATGGCTCCGTCGACCGCCCCAGCGGTGCGGGTCATGCTATGGTTGGCTTGGTCGGCGGCCTGCGCCAGGGTTCGCAGCGCGGTCGCGGAATAGATCACTTCCCCGGGCGCACGCATGCGCCGGGTGCTCAGCTCGGCGTGATCCTCGGTCAGGTAGACCGTGTCCCCGAGCAGCAACGAGTACAGGGTGGCCGCCTCTTGCTTCACATCCCCAGGCGTGGCGGGGAAGGAAACGTCCACGAGTCCCACTCGCACCGCTAGGGTCATGCCGGGACGCACAATCGTGTTTTCGTTCTTATTGCTAATGACGGACCGCGCGTCGTGCAGCACGAGCCCGACGCCGAAGCCAACGTCGCTCGTAAGGTGCGCGGCGAGGGCGGGATTAGCGGCCTCCGCGGCCAACTTGGTGGCGTCGTACACGGCTTTGAGCGTGACGCCCGGCTTGAGCAACTCGATGACCTTGTCGGACAGCATGTGCAGAAAGCGGTAGGCCTCACTCATGCCGGGTGGACAGTTCGCCTCGGCGATGAATGTGCGTGCCGCGAACGCGGAGTATCCGCGGAAGCTGCACGCGTAGGCGATCACGACGCAGTCTGCGGACATGGGAGTCGCGACGCTCTCCTTCGCACGCATCGTGTGCCGAATGTCATAGCCTCCGGACGCGGACTGCACGCTCGGCGCCAGCGACAATCCATAGGCCTGGTTGATGAGCTTCTCCAGGTCCTTGATCTTATGCGGATTCGACAGTAAGTCGCCGATCTTGGCCGCGAAATCTGCGGCGGTGGTCGCGGGCGGCTGCGACGTGAAGTGACGCTGAAGGTCAGGGGCGACGACCTTGTGCAACACCGAAGTGCAGAGGGCCGCGGCTCGTCGGGTGTTTTCGATGCCCTGGGCATCCTTCGTCAGCAGGAGGCTCGTTACCACATTGCCGGCGTCGATAGGGCCCGCAGGGTACTTGTAGTGCTTCTGCAGCAGCAGCGCGAGCGCCGAGGCCAACGGGCCGACTTGCATCGGAACCTCCTTGGGCACGACCGCGAGGCAGTCGCTTCCAGGAACGACGACCTGAAGCGCCGCCGTCGCCGCGTTCGCATCGCCGAGCGACACCAGGCTGCACACGGGAACGTTACGGCAGCCCTCGGACGTCGCGGCCCCCTTTAGGTCTCCAATCGATGGCAAGTGGAAGCGGCTGACGTCGGCGTCGGAGGCCACGAGCACGATCACGGCCCCCGCCGTGACGACGAGGCCCACGTGGCTGATCGGCGTCGGGGAGTCAAACAAGGACGCGATGAGCGCCGCGCCGCGCTGATTCGCAACATAGCCGTCGGCGCTGCAGTCACCCGTAAAGACAAGCACGCCGATGGGGCCGCCTCCGGACGCAGCGGCCGGAGATACCCCAGCAAATTGCAGCGCCGCGTCGAAGTCGCGGGTGGCAACGGCGACGCGGGTGGCGGAGAGGGCAATCGGCGACGCCATGTTTCTTTGATGTCAATGAGTGAGGGGCGAGAGAGAGAGAGAGAGAGACTTCTGTGGTGGCACACACACCGCGCCCCTCAGTAATGTGCCCCGTCGCGCATCGTCGTTTGGGGTGTCTCAGGCAGGTTCCGGGAGCGGACCGTGTGAGCGTGATGGACGCTACCCCATGTTCTGCGGCTAGTACCCCTTCCGCTTCAGAAGTAGCCACAGAAAGATCAGCACGACGACAACGAGCAACAGCAGCAACCACATGTGCTTCACACCAGTGGAGCCCTCTGATATCGCCTCCAGCTTCCGCATCGACTTCTTCAAGCCCGAGGAGGCGGACGACATGGTGCGGCTCACCGAATCCAGCAGCGTGTTGTGCTGTTTAACTTCGGCCCCTACGTCGCTGAAACCTGTTCGCAGGCTTCGGACATCGGCGATCAACGCTCGCAGAATGGCGTCGTTTTCGGCCTCCGCGGCCGCCACGGACGATGAGGAGGCCCCGGCAGCCGTCGCTGGGGGCCGTCGATTGTGCGGCGTGGTGCTAGTCGTCATTTGGTCGGGTGGTGGTTTGGAGCACCGCGCCGAGGTCGGCAACCCTTTTTTTTGCGCTTACACGACATTGCAACCATAGACGCGGTGCGACCATTCGCGGTGGGGAAAGACCGACGCTCGAACTGGGGACCCCGGAAAAAACTACCGACGGCAGCAGGGGAAGCCGAGACGTGGCACCGGGTGGTTTTGTCGATCGCTTGCTCCGGGATTGCGTTGCTGGGTCGAAACGGGGAAAACGGTCAGGCTAAGGGCCAGCCTTATGCGAAAAAATGTCGCGCACTTCCTCCTCGGTGCTCTCGCGGGCCACTCGTCCCCACATGTGTACGAGGGACCGCACGACCTGATACCCCGCCATCGCGACGGCGTCAGGGCGCGTGACGAGGGATGGAGGAGGACGTTGCTCGGTAGTGTGGAGGGCATCGTCTCGCGAGGAGGGCAACCGCAGCCGTTGCGCCAACGTCGCGGCCTCTCGATCGGCGGCGAGAGCTTCAAGGCTGAATGGAGCTCCGCGGACGGCGGCCTCGAGGCTGGTGCAGTGGCGTCCCTCCAACTCACACATGACGAAACGTTCGAAGGGAGGCTCCGACGTTGCCATCACGTTGACGCACAAGCCGTGCATCGACACGTGCTCGTCGATTTCAATCCCCACGAAGCCGACTTTCCGTGATGAGGTGTTGGCGCTCTCGCCGGGTAGCCACACCCCGTTATGCTCACGAGTCGGCTTCAGCTTGTATCTCTCGAGGAAGTGGCACATGCCGCATTCCAGCGAGGACACGTACCACCGTAGCGGGGACGATCCCTTCCCCGTGTTCGGGGTGTTCGTTTGAGGTCCCCCGTTCACCACAACGACGCCTCGATTCTCTGGCGCGCGGCGCCATAAACCACGAAAATCCACGATCGGATACACCGTCGTCTGCCCTGGGCCATGCCACGTGAGGCCACCGCCTCGGCGCGTCCGGAACAACGGAGGTGGCGCGTCGGCGGGATCGCTCGACCTCGCGGCGCCGCCACCGTCCGCATTGGGGATCGGGTGGGCATCATCTCGCAATCCCGCAGACGTATCCCGGCGGCCCATCGTGACGACGCCAGGGCTGTGCTCGACGCTGAATATCACATCGGGAAAGGGAGGGCCCTCGGCTTTCTCGAGGGCGTCGCGAGCGTCGGCGGTAGGCGCTTTCCGCAGCCTGCTGGCCCGGTCCGCCTTCGCCCGGAACACCAGAGTTTGCAACGCCAAGGTCGACGCGTAGTCCCGACGCCCGAGGTGGACATGAAGGAGGTCGCGAGTGATCGCGGTTTGCCTCATTCGTGACACAAGCTGTGCTGTTTCTCTCTCGCCTGGTGTTAGTAGCCCCACCCAACACGATGGCGAAACGCTACCAAAGTGGCCGTCTCTGCAGGCACGTTGGTGGTCTTCGTGGGGGAGTGGACCTCAAAGGGTTCTACAGACATGAAGAGTAGTGACACACACAATCGCGCAGGCGCACTTCAGCCATCCACAGGTCCAGCGAAAGCGCTCTCCCTTTTTGCATTTTTGCGTTCTCTAACGTACATCACACCCGTCGTCGCCGCGCGGCGGCCGTCGTCGCTACTCATCGCCGCCCTCGCCGCCTTCCTCTCCCTCTCCCTCTACCTTCGGGGGCGGAGGGGCTGGTTCAAACTCCAGCTCGTCGTCCACGGAGCAGTCCTTCTGCAGGCGCACGCCGGTCACGGGGTACTCGAGCGATGGCAGCGGCGGCAGCGGCGGAGCGAAGGCGGCCATCGACGGCCGCACGGACTTCAAGCCGCGGCCAATGTAGACGCTCTGGAACTGAGCGCCGGGCTTATCGGCCTCACAGACGGCGAATGTCATCGCGCCGAGCCACGTCAGGGACCGCGCGAGGTACTTCTTCGTCGAGTCCGAGGGATTCGAATAGGCTCTTCGCAGTGCCCACGCGGGGAGAGCCGCCTTGCTGTGCGTCTTGTAGTCCAGCGGGCGGTCGTGCGCGACGTCGCCAAGGAACGGGTGGATGTGCTCCACCGCGGGCGCCGGGGGCTCGTCCTCCGCCGCGTCCTCCTCCGCCGGGGGCTCGTCCTCTGGCTTGAACTTGGTGGCGCGGCCTTCGGCCAGCAGCTGGGGAGCCGTGTGAACCCAGTTGGTCGGCGTCAGCAGCTCATCGTTCTTGTACCCCGAGAACCACGCCTTGACGGGGGCGACCGCCTCGGCGTCGGACGCGTCGGGAACGTCCTGTGCGTTCATCGGGGGAATGTCTTCGTACGCCGCAACTTCGTAGCGGCGCGGCTTCGGGTTGCCCTCCTCGTCCTCCTCCTCCTCGGGTTTGTCGGTGGTGTAAATGTCCTTCGGGCACACATGGCACGCGTGCGAGATGCGAGCAATTTGTGCTCGCAGGTAGTGCCGCTCCACGCCGGGGAAGGGCGGGTGGCTAACCACGCGGGTGTCTAAGTGGCCGGTGAACGGGGCCGTGATGAATCGCGCCGTCGTGATGTGCGCGGGCAGCACGTCGGGCAAGGGAGTCCACTCGGTCACGTCGTCGCTCGTTGCCGCGTAGTATTTGAACTCGTTCGTGCCCTTTTGGTCTTCGGCCAAGACGCGAACTGCCTCTCTGGCTTTGTGGGTGTTCAGGCCCTGGTAGATGGTCTCCGGCGGCTTGCCCGTCTGTTCAGGGGCCTCCTCCTCCACGGCGTCCTTCTCCGGAACGCGGCTCTCGTCGATTTTCGTCTCCGCGATGTAGTAGTCGCGGCGGGTCCCAAGAATCTTGCCCCAAAATCGCACCTTGGCGAGGGGTTCGACGTCCAACAAACGCTTCAACGATACGGTCAATCGGAACGTTTCAGCCTCCGTGAGACCCTCGCCGAAGGCTCGCAACACCTCTTGTTCTTGGGCCACATCGCAGAGCTCGCCCTTGTCCTCCTCCGCCGCCGGTTCCTCTTCCTCGTCGTCCTTCTTCGGCGGCTTCGGGGGAACTACCTGACGCGCGAAACGGCGTGCCCACTCGACGTCGTCGCCTAGCTGCTGCACGGGCAGCGCCTGGGTGCCCTTCGGACGTTGGTCCTGGAAGATCGTGGTTGATGGCGGCGGCACCATCTTACCCGATAGGGCGAAGTTGGAGATGCATGCTAGGTTGTTCGTGGGGTCCTTTGGTCGCTCGCCAACGACGTGCGACACGACCGCCTTCAAGTGCGCCCAGATGGTCGCCTCTTTGATCGCACGCTCGTCCACTCCCATAAGGTGATGTATCGGGGTGGGTGTGGTGGGAGTTGTGACGTGGGAAATTCGAAGCACCACTGTGGTGACGCTGCGGGAGGGGTGTACAAAACGGGAGGGGATTTGTCAACACCGCAACGCAGACCTCCTCCCCGAAGGTGATCTCGCCGCGCGAACAGAGGAAAAGCAAACCTCACCTCCTACGACAGTGGTTTCCTCTGAACGCCCGTCGCTGGGTTGGGTAGATCGGCCGTGGGCACCGCACGGTGCTTAAAGACGTCGAAGTTCGGCTGTGGGTGCAAGTCGACCTCCAGCTCCCGAAGTGGGCTCTGCGACCCACGGTCGCTCATCATCACGTCGGCGATCGTCGTTTCGATCGTACCCTTCGTGCGCCCTTCCACCATCGCCTCGGACTCGTACCCGAACACGTTGTACATGAACAAATCGTGGCCGTAGAAAAAGTAGCACCATGTTGTCACAAAGACGATGCCGAGGCCGACGCGCAGCGGCGCGTAAATAAACGCATGCTTCATCATGAGCGTGCGGTCGCCACGGGCGTCGTCGTACCGGACCTGCATCAGGCCGCGCCAAGAGCGTGTGCGCGTGATGACAGGTCTCGCCTTCGGGTAGTCACCCGACTTTGGAATGACCAAGCGCCGCAACAAAGTGTGGCGCAACATCAGATATTAAATAGCCGTGAGAAATATTGCTGTCAGACGGGGGCCGTGCAAACGGGACAACAGATTCTGGAGATCCCACATTTGACATCACTCTGCCAACGAGAGATCGTTCGACCTGTTAACCGAATTAACACAACACACGAATCCTAACGATGCCCAGCGATACCAGGAGGTGTCAGAAGGACACGGTTCCTACATACTTCTTCTTTTTGTTGCCCTCTGCTTTCGTAGGACCTGTTTTAGCAGCCGCCGCGTTGCTTCGGGTGGGTTTGATGCGACGCTCGCTGGATCCCAGTTCGATGGCGCCTCCGGTTTTCGCACCTTTCGTCGTCGGCTTCACTGTACCTTTCGTCAGCGTTTTGCCCTTTTTTGCACTGACTGGTGTTTTTTTGCCCTTCGAATGTTTCGCCTTTTTCTTCTTCGTGTCGCCGTCGTCGGAATCGGAATCTCCTCGCAGGAACGCATCCAAGTCGTCAACGTTGTAGCGCTCCTTCGCGAATAGCGCCTCGTCCACCTCGTCGTCGGACGCGACCGGTTCGTCCTCGTCCTCGGGTGGCGCGGCAGCCTCCACGGCAGAAGACGACGCGCCGTCGCCCTCCCGGTCCACGCGAATCGGCACGCCGTTCAGCAACGAACCGCCAAGCTCGCGAACGGCACGGTGGGCGTACGCGGGAAGCGCGTAGGACACTCGGGCGATGCCAAGGCTCTCCTTGGTTAGCGGGTTCGTCAACAGCTCGCAGCTGAGCACGCGACCGACGGAGGTGCAGTGGCGTCGTACGTCCACTTCGGTCGTCTCCTCGGACAGGTTTCCCAGGATGATCTCGGCGGAGCCAGTCACGGTGAGGGCAACAGGCACGGACGCGTCCCCTCCCCGGTGTGACGCCGCTAGGGCGGGCTTGCCGCTCACGAGATCCGGCATCGGAAAAACTTTTTTGGCGTTTGCACCGACTTGCGGTGCGATCACCGTTTCGTCGTTGGCGACTGGACTGGCGGCTGCGCGGAGCGGCGGTGCGGATGGCGCGACCTTTGAGAAGGGCAGCGATCCTGGGGCCACAGCGCGCTGAGCGGCGATGCGGCGACCGAGCACCGTCCGGCCGTTCATGAGCTCGATAAACCCGTCCACGTCGAGGGCAGACGTCAACGTGATGAACGCCTTCCGCCCCTTCCCCGCCATCTTGACGGCCTCGACGCGCTGCTCCATTTCAGCAGACAGCTGCTTGATGACTTCCCGCAGCACGTCGGCCTGTGCCAAGCCCCCGGACAGGTCAGACAGGAGCACTTGTCGTGCAACGCTGGACTCCGGGAGTAGTGGCGCACCACGAACATGCGTTCCTTCAGCGGGCGCCTCCTTCGGCGGGCGGGGCATCTCGACGCGCAAGGTGCGCCCTAAAAATTTTCTCCCATGAAGCATCTTCACCGCGAGTTCGACGCTCTGTGGCGAACGGAACGCCAAGTAGCCAAAAGAGTGACCCGGCTTTTTCGTGAGGTGCACTGCTCTGCCGACCTTCCATTGTTCGGCCATGTGCACGAGGCCGTCGAAGATGGACGGCTGGCCGGAGCCTGGCGCAGGGTCGTTGTACGGCAGGCCGTCGACGAAGACCTTGTTATTCACCTTCGCGGGCAGCTCGGTGCCGTCGCCGGACAGGATGGTCGGCACCGCGCTCTTCTCGACGACCATCGCGGGGGGCCGCGTGCTCGGCGCCGCACTCGCCGATGGCGGGTTGGGTGCGGCGGCGTGCGGGGCGTCGTCGTCGTCGTGGAACACCACGCGGCTGCCAGAGGGGGGCGGCCCGGCGGCCCCGCCGCGATGGCCACCTCGATCGCCGAAGCCCCGCCCTCGGTCGCCGAAGCCTCGGCCGCTGGGTCCACCACGACCTCCTCGGCTTTGATACATTATTTCCTTCGGTTGCGCGGCGACCGCAAGAGAGAAAGAGAGAGAGCGAGAAGAGAGCTTGGTGTGGCATTTGAAAACGTTAGGCGACAGTCGATGTTGCGTATGGCCGCTCTCGAGTCGGTCTCACCTGCCATGTCAACCCGTCAGTGGGATAGGGGGGCGGGGAGGGGTTGGCCTTGTCAGCAAGGGTTGTGACCGTTGTGTGTTTCGATTTCGCGAAGCAAAAATAATTCGCCCTTCGGGCCGCTCACAAGTCGCCCGTCGCGGCTTGCGCTTGCACTTTTTGCAGGAAGGCGATGACATCTGCTTCAAACTGCTCGCGGCAGCGACAGTCGAACCAGAACTGAGTCGTCACCTTGTCGTAGACAACCGACGAGGACAGCGCCGGCTGGCGCCGGGACTGCAGCAGTGCGTCGCTGCCGCAGTTGCTCGCTGCGCTGCTTACCGTCAGCGCGGCGGCGGCAGCGTTAGTCGCTGTCCCCACGACAGTGGTGGTGATCGGCTGCGGCGTGGTGGTCACCGACGGCAACGCCGCGTCCAGAATCGACGGGGTCTTGGAAACGGCGGCAAGCGCGTGCCGCTGGAAATGTTTTTTCGAGCGTTCGTTGTGCTGCGCGATGGTGCGAAGCGTGTCTTGAACATCCGACAGGTCGCTCGACCCGCTAAGGTACAACACGGGGTTATAGAACCGGTGCATGGAGCCCTCTGTGTCGCACTCACGAAGCAACTTGGCGACCGCGGCGGACTGTCCGAAGTACACTCCGGGTTCGATGAGGCAACTCTCCACGATCGAACGGTCGAGGTACTTGCTGAGCTTGTCTGTCGTGTCTTGCACGAAGCGCCTCACTAAGTGCTCGGCCCATACAAAAGGCTGCCTGCGAAGCATCTCCAGGGCCACCATGGTTCCAAGCCCGGCACCACGTCCGGTGTTGCGCGCCGCGGCAGAAATGACGGCCGCGGAGAAGTGGTATGGGTTGCGCCCGATGTACTCCATCGCGAGGTAGCCGCCAAGCTCCACCCCGAAGACGACGACGGGGCACGAGGATACGGGCGGCGGCATGAGCTGGGAAGCGCCGACCGAGGAAGACGGCGGGGCGAGGTCGGATGCCGCGGCGGAGGACTCCAGCGCGACGTGCATGAAGGAGCCGTAGTGCACCAGGACGTCTGCGATGAGCGTCATGCAGTTGTCCATCGTGACCGGCATGCTAAGGAGCGAGCCGTGTCCAGGTAAGTCGGGAACGACGCAGCGAAACCCATCGCGCGCCAGTCGCTGAGCTAGCGGTTTGAGGGACGTGCGGCAGCGACCCTCGCCGTGCAGCAGCAGCAACGTGGTAGTCACCGTCGCGCCGTAGGTTAGACCGTCTGCCCCGGGCGGGGATGTCGCCGGCTCGTAAACGTCGACGGCTTGTTCCAAGTCCAAAGTTACGGTGCGGCGAAAGCACGTCGGGCAGCTGGATCGCACCTCCCACGGGGATTGCGGGACGCCAAGGATGGTCACAGCCCCGTTGTTGATACATTTCGAGCAGAATGGCCCCTTGCGGCACAGCGGGCAGTCGTGGCGCGGATCGTAGATCCCCATTTGGCGCGAGCACCCGCGGCACTCCTCCAGGCCGCACGTGGCGACGAAGAGCATCGCGCGGGGAAAGGCGGAGGTGGGAAGGGGGAAACGGGTGGGTAGCGGCGGCGGTGGGGCGGAAATGTGCGCGACCGAAGGGGGCAGATGCATATACACACTGTGCGTCGCGCTTGGGATCACCGGGGAGGGGCCAATATGGCGTACCAACCGGACAGGTCACGAATGATTCGGCACAATTACCGCCGCCACGGCCACCCAGCGAACAATGGGAGTGAGTGTTGCCCCGCGACCCACACAACCTACCTAGACTACGCTAGAGCGCACACAACACGATCGATCCATCGGATCCGAGAAGGGGCGGAAGTGACCCTCTTCTACAGCGCAGCGTCACCAGCAGCCGGCCTCGTGGATCGCTCGGTGACCGCAAATGTCAAACATGTACGGGCTGCCCACTTCGTCGTGGCTCCACGGGTGGTCCATCAGTGTGTTCAACGCGGTCTTCGTCACTCGCTCCAAAACAATGTGATACGCGCGCTGAGCAGACCGCGGTTGGCCCGGCATGGATTCGAGGGCGGTCCACAGGGCCTCGGTGAAACGCCACCAGTACGTCTGCGAGATGAACTTGTCGCGTTGCATCTCCAGCATGAAAGGCTTCGCGATCGCGGACATCGCCGCCTCGTCGTCGATGTTGTTCAACATGCGGCGGTAGAAGTCTACGATTTTCGTCTGCACTTCGGCGTCGAGCGGTTTTTTCAACTGCGGATACCAACCGAACAGGACCTTGAACATCACGTCCTTGTGCGCGGCGTTGGACATCACCTTTTCAAATTGATCCTTCACCATAGCAATGTCCTTCTCGGTTGCGGAGGTGACGACCCACCGCTGGTGCCCGTTGTACCACCGCGTTTGTCGAGAAACGCTTTGAAGCTCCAGAGCGGGGTCGTTGAGCATCTCGGTGGTGTAGGCCGTGTTCGCGAGGCTGCCGGTCAAGTATTGGCCCTCGGCCGAAGGTGCGCCAATGCCTGTCAGGTTGTTCAGGTGGGGCAACTTGTCGCCTTGGCAGTAGGGCTGCGTGCGCACGGACACCCAGGCGCCCCAGTACTCGAAACGGCGGTGCGGCGTAGTTGGCGTCGGCACGTGCGCAGCGGGCAGCGTAACAGCGGCGGCCAGTGCGGTTGCCGCGGGTCTGACTCGCCGCAGCATTTTTCCACCCAGGGCCGTTCTGTGGTGACAAAGAGAGGAAAGAGGGGCCCCGCGCACATTGGAGCCGAATGTTACGAAGCCGAATGAAAAAACGGCCCCCTCGAATCGGGTCGAACGATCTACTGCGTACGTTCTGCATCTCTCCGTCCCTTTTTTTGGTACACGAGAAAGAGGGATCATCTCTTGGACGTTGCCCCTGGCTTTGCCGCTGATGCGGCGGCCTCCCCCGCTCGATTCGGTGGCGGGGGGCCCGCCGCGGCCGCGGCCTCCAGCCGCTCCAACCGTTTGGGCAACGCGTGCTCTTGCTGACCTCGCTTCACCGATGCCGACAGGGCGGTCGTCAGCGCTTGGACGGTGCGGTCGTACTCGGGGTAAGACATGCCATCCGCCAAGTCGCGAGCCACGTCGCGGCCGTGTTGCTCCCACGCGGCGTCGATCGTCGCGAGGTGGGAAGCCGCTGCCACCTGAATCTCCAGCGAAGCCGTGTCAAACTCTGCCTCAATGGCGCGGAGGGCTTCATCCTTTAGCTGTTGCTGCTGCGTGCTGCGATGCTTCTCGGCGAGCGTCACGGCGGCGGACAAGGGCGGCAGCACGTGCTTGCTCGGAAGGTCCTCGATGCCGACCGTGATCCACTTGTCCTCCGTCGCTTGCCCGGTGGAGAGGGACACGAGTCTGAAGAGGTTCCAGTGCTGAAAAACGGTGGTCGAGAAAAATTCGGTGATTCGGCCCATTTGCGGTGGAGAAAAGGAGGGATCAATGGTGATGTGCTGTCGCTGGACAACGGTCTGCTGGCGTTGCCGCGACACGGTGATTTTGGGGATCGTCACCGCGGAGGAGGCGTCCGTCGCCGCTTGGCTTTTCTTGCCGCCTTTCTTCGACGCCGCCGCGGCTTGCTCCGCCGCGAGCGCGGCCAAGAACGCGGGGTCTGGAATTTCCTCTAGGATCGTCTCCTCCACGGTACGCCGCTCGTCCACGGGCACATCCGTCCTTCTTGCGCACAGCTTGCTGAGTTTTAAGTGAAAGCTGACCAGCGATCGCTGGAACAAAGCGGCCTCCCCCCCCCCGTCCCCATCGTGACACGGGTCGCCACCGCCGCCATGGTGCGGCGACGCCACGTCGAGCATGATGTCGTGGTACAGCAGCAACAGCTGCTGCGTTTGGCGTGTGCTCAGCCGCTCGGCGAATGCGAAGTCGACGACCTCCGCGTACGTGTCGAGCAACGCGGTTTTGCGAAAGTCTGTGTCAAGCGGATCTGCCATGTCGAAGCGCAGCGCGAGCGACAGGAGCTCCCGCAGGGCCTGAATGCCGGTCCCAGGCGCTGGGGGAAGGTGGGGGTCGGTGAAAGCGAACGGTGGTTGCTGGCCAAGCGTGCCCAGCAGCAGCGAGACGAAACTCGTGCTGGAAAACGTGGCTGCCTCGGACGAAGTGGGCCATCCAGAAACGGGAGCTGCCATCGCGGGTGGCGGCGCTGCGGCCCCTCCTCCTTCTTTGGCCTCGCTTCCGTCCTTCGGTGCGGCGCCCCCTTTGCTCGTCGTGGCAGGGGTTGGTGGCGCCGCTTGCGCTGGGGGCGGCGTGGGCTGCGGCGGCATGGCTTCGGCCCCCTCGTCCGCCCCTTCGTAGTCTTCGTACTCCTCGTCCATCGGCGCGGAGATCAGCAAAAAATGGACAATTGGTGCCTGATGTCGCTCTTCTACAACAACAGCGCACCGATAGTTGCGCGGATAGTTGCAATGTAGACAATGCTCCCTAGAGACACCGCACGATGTATACTACTAGAACTGTGGGTCGGGAAGGGAGAAATGATGGGGGACGGAATAGTGCCCTGCCCAGCACTCACGAACCTTCGGCAGCCGACCCTTCGTCCTCCTCCTCTTCTTCGTCGTCGCCTTCCTCTGCAGTGCTGTCGTCCCAGCTGCCAGCGGCCCCCTCTGACGCATTGGCCTCGCTCCCCGCGAAGGCGACTCCTCTTTCGATCAAACTGCATCGGCGGTTCGCCCACTCTCGTCCGAGGGCAACAGCGATGCCAGCGATGAGCGCCGCGACGGTGAGCACGATCGTCACCGCAAGGCGGCCCGCATCCACAGTCGCTCCCCCACTGGGAGTGGCAATGACACCGTCGCGAAAGGCGCGAATCGACAACGTTTCGAAGCGGAACGGAGCGGAAGCTGACATGGGGTGAGTGGAGCGGCAGTAGGCGCGACACGAAAAGTGATTTCACCTTGTATTCCTTTTGTTCGTTCGACTGAAACGGTTGGATGGAGGTGCAATCAAGAAAAGCATTCTTGTTGCTGTCCCATGGCCGGTCCCACAACGCCCCCCTCCCGTTCGTGTCGTCGTATCTATGGCCGCTGGCCGACATCAACACAACAGGAAATGGGCGGATGGGGGGACATGACATCGCGACGGATGTGCCGCGAACTGGAAAGGGGAGTGGAATTGGGGCGGGCGCGAGGTGGGGGAATCTTCGGGCTCTTGTCCGTCAAGGTGGATGCCGCATGTATGAGATACCAAACGCAGCACAGCGGATGGCGTCGTCATGTCGAGGGCAGACCGAAACGTGCTGCGACTCAGTTGGGCGTCGAGAAAATGTCCACTAACGCGGCATAGTCAAAGTTTTGCGTCATCACCAACTGAATCTGCTGCATTTTCGCGGGGGACACCGGGTCGCCTCTCAGCTCCTGCCTCTCTTGGTAGAGCCGCGACACGATTTGGTTGAGGTATTGCACCTTCTTCCCCTGCTGCCGGTGCTCTTCCTCGAGTTCCTTGCCACGCGCGAGGATGTCTTGGTACTCGGGCAGTAAAAAGTCGACGGACTGTTCCTGCACTTCGATCTCTCGCAGCCCTTCTACCAGCTTCACCTGCCGCGCGACGGTCGCTTGATGCTCCAATCGGTCGCGCAGAAGTTCGAGGACGGACAAGCAGCTCTCTTGCTTGACCACGACGTTGAGCCGAATCGCGATTTTCCGGGAGGTTGCTTCCTTCGTGACAAAGGCCTTGGCAACGGCTAGCGTCGTCACATTCGACGTGAACAGCTCCAACTCACCCTTTCGGTACCGCACGAAGAGCTGTGTCCGCTGAAAGACGTTCATGAATGCCAATTTTCCCTCGTCGCCGTGAAGTACTTCCGGAACGTCCGGAACGAGATGGAAGATCCACGCGTGTGCGTCACGCGCGGAAAACGCTCCGGATACCACGAGCACCGACAAGTTGGGATCGGTGGCCGGTTCGGGAAACGCTTGACCCTCGGTGAGCGGCACTCGTTGATGGAGGGAGAGCGGCCTTATACTAAAGTTGCGGACCGACGCGGCTTTGGGCGCTACCCGAGGAACGACGGTCACTTGGACGCCCCCGTATTGTCCCTCCGTCGGTCGACACACGATGTGCAGTCGCGTCGCGGCCGGGTCCACGCACCGGTAGACTGCTGACTGCCTCGTCGACCCCGGTGCAAACTTGGCTGGCGTCATCGAGCAGGTAACTCCTTCGGTGTTGGTGACCGTGAGGTCGAGAGGCACAAGGGTCGTGAGCACCGCGAAATCGATGGGGGTGTCAACCTCGACGCCCAGCCGCACCGTTCCGTCCTCCTGGAGAACGAGTGTGTCGCGAACGGTGAACGCCACGGCGGCCGCACGGATTGGGGCGTTGGCCGGCTGGCGAACAACAGCCTGGTACTCTCGCTTCTTTTTGTCGATGTCGGCCGTGACCTGGCGGATCATCATTTCTGTTTCGCGAAGCTTTTCGGCGACGACGGGTTCGTCCGGCGCGAGGGGCGCTGCGGAGGCCGCGCCGACCGGGGGCAGCGCCGGCTGAGCGGCGGTCAGCACCTCGGGAAGGCTGGCCTGCAGTCGGGCATCTCGCGTGTCGAATGCGAAACAAATGATCTTGCCGCTGAAGGTTGACAAAATGATGTCCTCTCGCTCAGGGTTCGTAACAGTGCCGCAGACGAGGCTGGTGATGCACTCGGGCACCGTCCCCTTCCACACGCTCGCCGGGGCGGTGTTGTCTGGATTCAGCTCGTAGCTGAGCAGCTCGATGGTACCGTCGTCGTGGCCGAGAACAATGTCTGGGTATCCATCTTTCGTGATGTCGCAGACGGCTAGCGCACCCACGCCAGCATTTTTGTGCGTCGTCGAGCGGCTGAACTTCTTCACCAATCCATTGCCGGTCCAACCCATCGACACGACAGCACCGCTTGCTGTCCCGCAGATCACGTCGCGGTAGCCTTGGGGCATGTCCAAGAAGGCCAGCGCGAGCGCCGGCGCCGGGCAAGGCATGTCTTGGATGAACTTGCCTTCGCGCAGCAGCCGCACCACGCGGTCTTGGCACGCAACGAAGACGTCGAAGACGCCCGCCGCGGCGTCCTTGGCGATTAGCTGCAGGTCGTTGACTTTGTCGGGCGCAATGAGAAATCCCCTTTCCGTCGCCTCTTGGAAGCTGGTAATCGTGAATTCCCCTGCCGTAAAAAAATAAGGAGTTGAGATGCGCAAGCAAGTGAGTGCCTCCGCGACGCCGGAGTCGAAAACGAAAAAAGGCTTCCCCTTCTTCGACACGCCAGTCACGCGATCGCCGCTCGTGAAGAAGATTTGATCTTGAAACACATCGACATGTCCAATCGGCTTCGCCAAGGGCGGACTCGTCGAAAACTCGAACCGGATGTCATCAGACTTTCCTAACGCGAAGCAGTGGACCACACCCGTCGCATCGCCAACGGCAACTTTTTGTTTGGATTTCTTTCCCGGGATAGTCTTCAAGCAACCCCTGGCGGTACTGGCGACGACGTGAAGGTCTCGTCGTTGGAAACGAAGGTCTCGCTGTGAGGCCTCGAGCATCATGGTATCAGAGGGAGAGGTCAGAGCTGGTGGCAAACGAAAGAAACTCGCCCGAGCGAAGTTGGTTGGGTATCATTCGAAACATGATGGTCATCGTTGTCGTAGGCCATTCGGTGTCGCATACGATGGATCAGACTTGTGCCCCCCACGTGAATGAATGTTCACTTGTGTGTGAAATGACGAATTACTTGCCGGATCCGTCCCCCCTTGTACGACTTCCGCCTCATAGGGAGACGATCGCCTCGTTCATGCCGAATTTCAGGAACAGAGTCGACCGGAGCGCGAAGCGGTGGCGTTGCATGAACTTACCGACAGTTTCGGCCGAGCCCAGGAGGCTCTGGTGAGTCAGCTTCTCCACTTCGCCACCGACGCTCACAATGTGCTGGGAGACGTCGTTGGCTGCGGCGACGACGGCCGGGTCGGTGTTAGGCAGGGCGGCGAAGGCCACTTGCGCGGCGTCCAGCGTCGCAGGTGTTTCCAGTCGCCAGAGCGACGTGAGCCCGATTGTTGATCCCACCATGGGTGCACCTGCGGGCGCGTTATGCGCGTAACTGCCGACGACGATGGCAGCCTGTCCGCCCGGACCACACACGGGTTTGGGTCGCATTGCCTCGGGGATTTTTGGGTTGGACGCGAAGTCGGGTGCCGGTAGCAACCAGACGGCCTTAATTCTGACGTTTTCGCCCATACGGCTTGCAATGGAGACGACATCTTCCTTGACCATCTCCTGAAGCACGGCGGACAAGGTCGAATCTGGGAGCATCACTTGAGATTTTGGGGTGGCCAACTGGCCAGCCGTTGACAGCGTTCCCAGCTGTGTGTTGACCTTTTGGCGCAGCTCTTCGGCCAAAAGGGAGAAGCGCTCGCTCTTCACCGCGAAGTCGGTCTCAGCGCACAATTGAACCACGGCGGCCAATCCAGGATGTTCGGTGGGAACACAGCCGAGCAGCACTCCGTAGCCTGTATCGCGATCCGTCTTCTTGACGGCCCGTGCTGCCCCTTTCTTCTGCAGCCAGTCGATCGCCTTCGCCATGTCGCCCCCACTCTCCTTGAGCGCTTGCCGGCAGTCCAGTACGCCGGCATCGGTTTTATGTCGCAGGTCCTGGATCATTGACGTCGACGGAGTAAACGGTCCGGCAGGCGCCGCGCACCTGAGAATGCACGTGGGGTGGATAAGCGTTCCTGCGCCGACCCAACGTCGAGCAGCGCATTGCCGGAACATTTCTGTGTGAGTCACGGCTGTGAAGTGATGCACGCAACGGCGAACGTAGCTCTCGTTCACTATTCAGCAAAAGTGAAGGTGAAATAAATGGGCTCCCGCCCGTCTAGTGGCCAATGCGATGCGGAGAGGGAGTGACCGATCGACGAGGTCTCTTCTTTTCATCCCATCCAACCTCGGTGCATGAGCCAGGCGCAAAAGAGGCCAAATACTGCAAAAAAAATGAAGCAGTAGCGCATGCCTTTGTCTGGATCGGTGGTTGTTCCATATCCCACCACAACGGGAAAGAAGAACGTGACGACCAGGTTCATGGCAAATGACGACGTTGTCGTCAGCGTGCAGCCCACGGAGCGGTACGCCGGGGGAAAAAGCTCCGTGGCGAGAACGAAAAACAGCGGACCAATGCCGATCTCGAACGCGGCAATGAAGCCGCCCACGCCGACGAGGTAGACAAAGGTGCGAAATCCCGCGGCGCCCTCTTGAAACAAACCAGGAAGCAGCACCAACGCGATGAGCAGGTTCGCCAACGAGGCGGCGATGAGCGTTCGCCGATAGAGCAGTCGCGTGGGCACGCGTTGAACGAGGGGGAGCGCTGTAACGGCGGTGACGAAGTTCCAGGTCATGACCAGCAGGGTGCCCATGGCAGGATCGAGGCCGACGGCTTGGGAGATCCTCGGCGCAAAGTTCATGACGGCGTTGATGCCCGTGAGCTGATTTGAGGCGGGCAGCAACAGCGCGGTGGCGACGAAGACCGTCGGCGACTGTCGCGCGATGAGGCGACAGACGGCAAAAAACGACATGTTGGGTTCCCCACCAGCACCAGAACCGACCGGCATGCTTATTGTTGTAGCACCTGAGCACGCGGTCGCAGCCGCGGTCCCACTGGCGCCGCTTGTGGATCCAACCGCAAAAAAACTGGCGGTCCAGTTATTCGCGGAAAATGTTCGCTGCTGACGGCGCAGCGCCCAGAGGGATGCTGCCACAAGCGCGAACGTAAGGGCCAAGACTCCTTCGAAAGCCGTGCCTGACGACTGAAGCACCACCAAGATGAGGGCAGACAAAGCGATGCCAAAGGTCAACGAAACTTGAAAAACGGTCCCCAGGACGCTACGAGCGTTTCCGGGGACGAAGGAAGCGACGAATGGCGGCACGACGACGCAGAGTCCACCGACGGCCATGCCCTGCAGCCCCTGGCCGATGAGCACGCCGACGACGCTCGGATGGCCGACCGTGGATCCGGCCCACCACGAAGGGAGAAGGACCGTGACGCTCGCGGCGGCAAAGAGAGCAGCAGCGTACATCGCCGTGGCGAATTTGGAGGGCTGACTCGCCGCTAAGCCAAACAGAAGCGACCCTGCCAGTCCGCCGACCGTTGGCAGCGATGCGACGGCGCCGACGAGCCAGCCGTCCCACGATCCGCGACTTGACACGCACCGTTTCGTGTGGCCATCAAACCTACAATGCGGGCCCGCTCCATCGGTGTTCTCAGCGGCACTGTTGCGTCCTTTGCATGCCTCGGGAGACGCCGAGTGTTGTCCGCAGTCCGAGTCGTCGACGCAGAATTGCAGCTGCCAGTGACGGGTTGCAGATCGCCTATTCGGCCCGACGGCGGAGTCGCTGCTGTGCGTTCCTTCCGGGGTCACCGGCACCGGCTGCGGCGCCAACGGATCGTCGGGGTGGTGGGCCGCCAACTTGCACCACGGCAGAGCTAGGCAGTCGCCCAGCCACTGCGCGACAGGCCCCATCCCGAGAGCGGGCAAGGCAGAAGGCATCGGAGGCAGGCTGTCAGAGGAGGAGGCGGCCGAGCCCCCGATGATGCGCCACGCGGGAGGTCGCAGACGGCAGTCGTGGTAGCGCTCCTGCAAGTGCAGCAGGGTAGGCGTCACTCCGATCAGCAGGCCGACGATGGCGCCAGTTAGCAGCGCCACTCGGCCAACTTGAAAAACGGCGACTCGATTCGCCGAGGCTAGTTGCATGTGGTGATAAATGAATGCGTTTGTTTTGTGTTTCTGTACGCACTGAGCAACGGCGCAAAGTGGGATCAGAGCGTGCGCCACCATCCTCTCGTCCCGTCAGCATCCAAGCCAATTTTCGGGGGAGTGAGTGGTTGGATGCGAGCCGAAATGGTTTAACGCCTCATGCCCATACTACAATGGCGGAGGCCCCTCGGGAGGGAAACGACGTCAGTAGATTCAGGCCGTGGCCGGCGCCGCCTGTGGAGCCGCTGGCGGCGCCGGAGCCTTCTTGATGCGCGGCTTCCGGGGTGCGGCAGCAAGTGCTGCGACAGTCTGCCACTCGGGGAACGATAAGCCACTAGTAGGATACTCGGCAAACTCGCGCAGCATGATCTTGAATGACGCTTCCGCAGCCGGGATGCGGGCGCGGTGCGCCGCCGCGACGCAGTCGTTGAAAGATGATCGTGTCTTGTCCTTTGCTGGGCCGGCGATGGAGGTGAAGGCGAGGAAGAGGGCGTCCTTCGACTGGTTGGGAGTTGCCCGTTCCTTCACCACCTCCAGAAAATTGTCAAAATCAAGGGATGGATGGCCACCGTGGTCCTGTGACTTTGCTAAGCTCGCCAAGGTCGGCTTGTTCAGCGAAATGCCAAGCCCCGTCAGGCAGAGATGGGCATCGTTCACTGAAAGGCGGCCTGAGCGACGGAAGTCGAATGCGTTGAACGCTGCGCGAACGTCGTCCTCCATTCGTTGAAGGGAGGGGGCCACAGGGAATGGGGGGCTGCGAGGAGGTGAAGAGGGAGGGCGGAACAGCGCATCAAGTGGCGAGCCGCCGGAAGGAGCGAGGCCTTTCGCGAATGAATTTTGATGTGTCAACTCACCAAAATTTCCACGATCGTTGGCGCCGACGGCCGCTGGACGCCTCCACGGACACCAATGCGGCTAGCAGGCGCTGGCGCACGGTATCCACGGGGCCGTTCCCGTCCACGTCGAGCCACGCGGTGGGTGTGCTCCGACGACCCTCACTCGACGCACTCTCCGTTGATTCCTTCGTATCCCCAGAGAGAAACCGGCGGAGCAAGGTTGTTTGTTCCTTGTGTCGGGTCAAACGACGTTTGACCACTTCAGGATCATCGTCATGGCGCTGTGTCAGCGGCTCCCCTGTCAAATCATCCTTTCCTGGTACCCTCGGTGGAAACACCCGGTCGTGGTAGACGCGGCCGCTCGCTTTGTGCACCCATCGGCGCGAGACGCGATCCAAGACACGTTCATCTTCGAGCTCGAGTTGGATAACGCCGTCGAGAGCCCCTCCAATCGACTGCTCCAGCAACTTGAGTTGCGTGACGGTTCTGGGGAATCCGTCGAGAATAAATCCGGCCGCACACGCATCCGGTTCGATCGTCGTTGTGGGAGCTTGTGCTTTGAACGGTGGGTGGGTGTGCCCGGGCCCGGTGCCGCTAGATGTGTCGAAGCCGCCGCGTTGAAGATGCTCCTGGACGACAGCGACGTAGGCATCGTCGTCGAGCAAAAGACCGTCGCGGTTCGCGAGCTCGATGCGGCGACCATTCGGGGTGCGCTCGGCGACGGCGCGCCGCATCAGGTCCGTCATGTTGAGGTAACAAATCTGCCGCGGGGCGTAGGCCTCCTTGATGGCCGTGGCGTGGGTGGCGCGACCGCTGCCTGGAGGTCCCACGAGAGCAACTTTCATACGGGGCGATAGTCCGCCTTTACTCTGTTGGGATGCACATTCAACACCCCGCTACGTTTTGATTGATTCGTCACCCTCGTTGTTTCGAGCCTAGTTAAGTTATGAGGAGGAAGACTCTCTAATCCTTGTCGTCGCCGTTCGTCATTTCTTGTACGAGCCGCGCGATGTCGACGGCTTCATACCGCCGCAAAGACGGAATCAATTCGACCGCCTCCTCCAGGGAGAACGGCACTAGAGATGCCAACTGCGCCCGTTCAAAGGGCTGGAGTTGCACGCGTTTGTCCGAGTTCACCAGCCGAACAGGCGCTTCGTGCAGACGCATCGCGATGGGATCCTTCGCACCGTTGTCCACCAGGTTGCTCAGGTGCTGCTCCAGGTGCTCCAGTGATGAGACCGCCGCTTGCACTTCAGGAAATCCGTCAGCACCGCCGCCATCCTGCTGGTGCTGCAGCTGCTGCTGCATGTACTTGAGCTGCACGCGAACAAGTCCAAGCGCTTGGTAGGAGCTGAGCATGTCGGCCATATCGAGCTGGGGTCCAAGTGAGCCGGTTTCGGCGATTTGTTCTTCACTCACGCTGTGGAGCACACCCCGGGGTCGCGACATCATGTCTTATGTCGAAAGGTGCGCGAAAAGGTTCTGTTTTGTGTTTTCGTACAACGCAAACCGCCTCATCCCTTCACGTGTGCGCTCTGGTACAAAGTGGTGGTAAAGGGGTCCGCTCGATCTACTCGGCGGATGTTGGCGGCATGTACGTGCCGGTTGCGATTGCGCGGGTTTTCGTTACCAGGCTGACCCGCTGGTGCGAACCTATTGGCGTCCCTGCAACCGCAGACGCCGATCCTAAGTACATTTGATAGCACGAATTGATCTCTGGGATGGCTCGAGCCACGGCCATCGACGGTCCAACCGCAGCCGCCCCGAGCGGCAGCGGGTTAGCCGGTTTGGCGTTGGCGCTAATGGGTCGACCGGCGACGAGACCCACCTTCCTGTTCGGTGGCGGGGGCACAGGCGCACCGACGGCTGTTTCGCCGGCGGCGGTGAGAGCGGCGGATGACGGCCTGCCCCCCAACGGTTTGCCCGCGGCACCGCCGTACAGCTTCACCATCCATTTGTCCACAAACTGGCGATTCATCGCATCTATTGTTCGCGCGGAGGGCGGTGGCGGCGGCCCCGCGGGAGGATCGGCGGTCAGCCTCGCTTGCCCGCAGGCATTGTGGGGCGATTCGCCCTTGGTGTCCCGTGCGGTGCCACTGCTTGGCCGTCGCTTGGACAGCGAAGCGCGCGAAACTGCATATGGAGAATTCACCGACGTTGACGCCGCGCCCGCCTGACTTTTCCTGTCCGACAGCACCGGGCCGGATAGCTGAGACGGCTTGGACGCTCTTCCATTCACGCTCTTCGTTGGTGTCGCGCACGCTTGCGGTGGTAAGCCTGTTCCCCGAGTGGGTTCATTAGGCGGTGGTGCGGAAGTTGATGCGACGGGTCTGCCTTCGTCGGTGTGATGCGTCACAGCCAGTGGTTCTGAATCTGCGTCGATCAGATATTGGATTGCAGCGCAGCTCGCCGGCGTGTCATCGTGGCAAAGTGTGTGGCACAGAAACCGTAGGTTTTCGAAAAGAGATGTTGACATTTCACTTTCTTCTATCTTGAACGGCGGCGGGGAAGGGAAGAAAGAAGAGTTAGCGGCGAATCGTCTCTATCGACATCGACCCTAGTGAAGTCCGCCATCGAGACTTGCTTGCCAAGTGATTGTGCCAAGTATTCTCCGCACCGCCAATGTTCCCCTCCATTGTTTCTTGTTTGGTTGCGCAACTCTATTTTGCGGATCGCATCACTGAATTTACTCGCGTGTTGGGAAAGAGAGAGTTGGAATGTATTATCGACGTGGCAAAGCAGTTAATTCGCTGGCGGGACGACCGCCGTATCCCCCTGCAGCCATTTCACAAGAGGCTCCGTTTTCCTTCTCGCCTCTACGATGACCTCGGGCGGGGCTAGTTTTGACGGTTTCAGGGACGTGGTGTTGTACCACTGGACGATGTCGCTCTCCTGTATCAATTCCTCCTCAAACAGCATCTTCAGAGCCATCGGGAACTTGTCGGGCGCGTCTGATTGCCCGCACTTGATGAGCACTTGGCCAATCCACGTCTCTCGGATCTCTTGCTTGTCGGAGAAACGAGATAGGAATAGATGGTTCTTCTGGAGCGCCGCGATCCACGCTTGCTTCCCCTTAATTGTCGCCAAAAACACCAGGTCGCCAAGGTGCTTTTCTTTCGGCATGGCGGCGGCAAATTCGTTTTTGATTTGGAAAGTCACGCGCACGCGGTGCTCCAGGTCGTCGTTTTCCGTCAACACAGCCGCCAGCTTATCGATTGGATTGCCCTGCTGCGATCGTGTTTTGGTCTCAATTTGCACCGCAGCCTGTGCTTGCGCTGCAGTCGCGGCGCTACTCGCGGCGGCAGCGGCAGCGGCGTCCGGTGACTGAACGGGGGCGGCGGCGGCGCCTTCCGAACCTGCGGGCTTCACCAGGGCCTTGTAGTGAGCGACGACAATGTGGTGAATCTTTTCGCCTTGACTGATCGGTGATGATCCACCGCACGATCGACACTGCTTGTTCAACGAGTCTTTCTTTCCGATGACAATATCGGTTTCCGGGTTGCGACACTTTCCGCAGAGGACGAAGCGCTCGATGAAGTCGTACACCTTCTCCTGAACACGCGCCTGGGGGAACGAACCCATCACTTGAAATTTGTCGTCGGCTTTGAAATAGGTTGCCTGGGCACCCAACTCGGAGCCGAAAAACTTCAAGAGAATTTCCTCTGGTCGGTTTAGCTTCGCACAGACGTCGTGAATGTTCGTGAAGACGGTCTTGATTCCGTTGCCGTTGCCTTCGATTTTGGTGACCGTTGCAGGCATTTTGTACCGGTAGAAAGCATCTTGTGCCTTCTTGTCCACGTTGATCAGCTCGGTCGCCATTTTTGCGGTTTAAAAAGTGATCTCTGGTGGGATGGTGTCGTTAATGAGGAGAGCCATAACACGCGTTGAACGTTTTCTCCCTGACTCACTCTGAAAAATTCCTGTGTCGTTTGCCCTCAACGACTGGTGCCAACGCAAATCCCTGTGGGGGTTTCCACTTACTGAGCCGGATTGGAGCTTGAAGGCGTATCCTCAGGTCGACTTCCGGTCAGAACGTCCTTCATCGGTAGGAAGGCATGGGCCACAAGAAGTGGGAATGCGACGGCTGCATCGGCGTAGACCTTGATTCCCTTCGCGGTGGCGCGGATCTTCCCCCAGGAGACCGCTTCGTCCGGTCGTGCCCCCGCGTCGCTGCCGTCAAATTCCTGGGCCGTGCTGATGATGACAGCGTGATCGGCGCCGTTGCGCATCAAATTGGCGTTGAGGACGTGATGCTTCACCACACCGCCCCCCAAGATGATCACGCCACTGCGCTTCGCCTTCACGGCCATCCGATTGATGCCATCGATGTCGCGCAAGAGGTCAATGTGGAGGTGTGGTAAACCGTTGATCCCCCCCGCGCGCCTCAATGACAGCAATTCACCGCTCATTGTGCCGTCCAGCAGCGAGGGACAAAACACTCTCAGGTTCGGAGAGTTCGCGCAAACAGCCACGACCGACGTGCAAGCAATGCTGCGAGGAAGCAACGCGTTGAGGGCGGCCCCGATGCGCCAGATGAGGTCGGACGGCGTCATCACAAGTCTCCTCGTTGCATCACTATTGGCGGCCGGCATTTCGGTGTTCACCTTTCGCAGACTCACGCTTGCGGAGGCCCCTTGGTTCGTCGCTAAGCGGCTGGCCATGGCCGCGCACAGAAGGGTCATCATCACGGTGTCTCGGCAGTTGAGCATTAGTGCGGATTCGATATCATTCACGCACTCTTTTCCTGTCAGGAAGCTGAGAGATCGCTGGCGCAGTGCGTCGAGCGCCGTGTCGACGTCATTCTGGTCCGTGGTCATCTCTCTCCATCGTCGGACAGCGCGCTCCACATCGATTTCCACTGCGCCGCCACTGACGCAAAGGCAGTCGGCAGCTCTCGAGGCGCAAAACTCTCGCAGGCAATCGCGCACACCGGTGTGAAACAGGTTTGCGGTGGCCGCAACAAACACGGTCACGCGCTCTTCCACAGGAGCGCCAGGCAACCGCGACGCAAGCATGCGTGCGGTTTCATCGCATGCGATGCCCAAGTTCGTGGCTTGGAACCCGATGGTCGAGTACGCAGCCAGCGTGGCCTGGAGAGAAGGTGCCCCTTCGCGCCAACAAGGCCCCTTGACGTGCACCGCCGTCGCCGGCAGAACGTCCGACGGCACCAAGACTGCTGCGGATGCAGACTGCAACGTTGAATCGTGTGTGGTCGTCGAGGACGACGACATGTCTTTCTGCGCACACGACAACAACGCTTTGTGTGAAATGAATGCAAATGCAGTGAAAAGTCGGCTTAGGTCTAGTTCACGCCTGGCTCACAATGGCATACTAAATTGGGCCAGACTGGTTAGACAAGGTCGTTCAGGCCCGTGCTGAACATCCGCGCGATGGCAGATGACTGCGCAGCTATCGAAACAGTGGCTGGATCGACGACGTGAATGAAGAAGGAATGAGCGGTCTTGAGAAGCGATGAGCGAAACGACGAACTTCGGTCAGTGGTCAGCGTCCCGCGTCGGGGTTCGCGGTCTGGGAGCCACAGCACCCGGTTTGATTCCGTTGGCGACAACGGTAACACCTTTCCGATCGGGTCGGCATCCTGCAATTCGGATTTTCCATCGGTCGCCTCGTCGCGTTGTCCGATTGCCATTACCGTCACGGTGTCTGAGGATAACGATGCAAGTTGTTCCAGGGATACGAAATAGGTGTAGTTGCAGAGGTATCGCCCTGCATCTTGGCTGGTGCACATCAAGAAGCATTCACTGGCACGGTTAGGTTCGTTGCGGATCGCGTCGGTTCCGTCGGCATCGTAGTCGCAGTCGCGCTCGCTCTGTGACCGCATGGAGGGCGCCACAGCGTTGGCGGTCGCGGTTGGATCCGAGTTCGCCCTCCGCAGCAGTGATGTTACGCAAGCGTCGTCGATGGACCACGAGGGGGCCAAGTAACACGGCGACGGGCAGCAATTGCTATCTCGAGGGGCATTGCGAATGGCCTCATGGTCCGTTCGCCGGCCATTGGTGTCGCCCATCGGAAAATGCATGTCGTTGATGGCCCTCGTTTCCAGCTGCATCACTGTGCCACGGCGATTCACTCCGAGATGGATGAAGATGTGGCGATGGGCGAACTGTACATCAGTCTCGCAACGACGCACGAACGCCTTGGCGTCGCTCATGTACGCGTCAACCGCCGCGACGTTCACATCAAGCGTCACAGCTGACGCGACGACGGCGGTGGGCAAACGAGTGACGCAGTGAGGATTCGTGGTGTCATCCTTGCCGAAGGCGCACAGCCACATCGCGGGACCGTGAAGCAGTAGTTCAATCGTGGCGCGCATGATTGCTTCGCTTGGGTTGACGACTACGTCCAAGAAAGGTCCAAAGGATGTGAAGTGCACGAAGTCGACCGCACCGTTGTCCGCCTCGCCACCACATTGATTCAATCGAGCGGAAGTGGGAAAGTGCGAAAAAGGTGCGGAGTCCATCTTCAATCCATCTCACAAACGTTTTGGGAATCAACGTAAAAACGAGGCGCTCGATCGAGGGAGACGACCCGCCACCAGCGACGCTCTTCTACTGCTGCTTCGCAACGAATCTCGCCGTCTTTCGTGCGCGATCTCTGGAGGACTTTCTCCTCGCCGCTGGCGACTGCTGCGTTAGCATGGGAAACATCACGGATGAGGCGAGACTGGAGGCAGCGGTTCGCGTCGTGGGACTGCCTTGTTCCGCTTGGTTGAGAGCAGGCAAGGGAGGATCGGCCTGTGGTGGCGAATTCGTCAGCGAGTACTTTTCCACGAGTTCCGCTTTTTTCCTTTCCTCATCTCGATACAGCTCTTCGTGGAGCACGTTCCAGTTTTGAATGGCGACGTACGCCTCGCCAGTCCACTCTGGGCATCGTCCTCGAGCGTTGGATCGGTCCATCTCGTGAACAGGATGGTGCAGCTTGGAATGCACAACTGCCATTTCGAGATTCCGGGAGCGAAGGTCGTTAGCAGCACGCTCTCGGGCTGCCGCGGCGGTATGGCGTTTCATTGTGAAGCTTTCTAGTGAATGGGAGCAAGCAACGCATTCGTACCCGCGGCGGCGCTTCTCTCACGTTAGGTTCAGAGGTTTTTGTTTGGATTCGGCTGACGCAGCAAGTGTGGCAGCGGGCCGACATAGTGGAGGACCAGGGAAGAAGAGGGGATAATGTCGTGACGAATCGCGCTACGGATCGTTGAGGTCCCTCCTTGTTCGCGTGTATTGCTGAAGCGCCTCGCGCGCCCACAAATAAGGCGATGTGACAAAAGGGATCGGTGGAGTGATTGCGGTGGACGAGAAGAGCCGCGTCCGCAAGTTGATCAGATCGGCTAGGTCGACTTCCTGGGACAACGCACAGGAGTCTCTGTCCATGGCAAGCGTCACTGGATCCAGCATTGGGCCAAGTGTCGCTTTCGGATAGGGGATGTCGCTTCCGACGGATGCAATGAATATGTTGCTAACGGACACGTCGCCGTGAATGAGACGTCGAAAATGTGTGTTTGGAAAGCTCATATGATGCAGATGGGCCAACTGTTCGGCGACCTGCCCAACGATGGCACGAAGTCCAGCGTCGAGCGCCTGCCATGTGAGCTGATGGTCGCACCAGGCATCCAACGAGACGGGGCGAGGATCGTCATGGTTGGATACTGGCGACACCGGCGAGTCGGGTGAAGATCGGGAGGGGGAAGGCAGAGGCGTTCGAGGAGAATTCAGCCCATCCGCGACTGTGTATTCAATCACAACTGACGCAGAGTCCGCCCGAACAAAATAGGCTCGTGGTAAGACACCTCCTAGTCGACTATTCAACACGTATTGAGCGTTGACGACGTCGGCGCCATCATCGTAGCCCCCATTTCCGACGTCGCAGTCCGCCAGGCGAACGACATTGAAGAGCCAGTTTTCAAGTTGGAATCTTGTCCACGCACCTCGCTCCTCTCCTCGAATGACGACTTCGTACTGATAAAAGAAGCTGCAGTCACCTCCAAAAAACGTCGACTGAACAGTGCAGCCTGCGCGCAGTTGTCTCCGGCACAGCACCAAGCCGCCTTGAACGGCGGCGAGTAGCGATGGCGAGCTCGACGGCGCGTCGATGGGTCGAAACAGTCGATGGGATAGCGCGGCAGCGGGCTGGGGGCGGGCATGCGGGTCTCGCTGCATGAGCCCGTCAATGACCGCACACAAATCGGGTGAGGGCGGCGTCAAGTCCCCTCCCGGCGAAGTGAGGTGGCGTAACTGGTCGACTTCGCACTCTCGCAAAGGAGCCAACTTGCCAGAGGCGACCGCAACCATATCGGCATCAGATGCCACGACGCCATCTCTGCCAAGAAGGTAGCATCGAAAAATGGCACCCAGGCTCCAAACATCTGCGGCGGCTGAGTACCGGGCTAGGGCCCTTCCGAGATACCAACGATTGAGCAGTTCTGGCGCAGCGTAGGCTCGAGTGCCGATAACTGTTCTCGCGGCTGTCGCCTCTGTTGATATGCAGCCTGCGCCGAAGTCCGCCAGGCAAACTCGTCCGCCAGCAGTTAACAGCACGTTGGTTGGCTTTATATCTCGGTGGATGACGCCGTGGGAGTGCAAATGCTGCAACCCCTGCAACAGTTGAGCCAACCAACCGACAAGAATCGCTTCTGACAACGGTGGTCCATCGCTCGCAGGAAACAGCACGCTTCCGAGGTCTTGATCAGCGAGCTCCCACACCGCCTCAACGGCACCCGTGGACTCACTGATAAATCCTCCAAAAAACCGGGTCACGTTGTCATGGATGGGAATCGTCGCGGCGATGGCAATCTCTTGGCAAAGCGACCGTTTAACGGAAGCCCATTTCTCGGCGTGAAAGCAAGAAGCCATCGGCAACGTGCGCTTCACCGCGACAAACTTGTGTGGCGCGTCATCACCGACGTTCAGGATAGCAATCCACACTTCGCCGTTTGCTCCGCTACCAATGCGCGACGTGTACCGCAGTCGACCGTCAGTCCAATGATCAACCTCATTCGACTGTGCAACGTTCTGAGGTGCAGCACGAAGTCGTCCGATTTGAGCGGCTGGTCGGAACGACAAATTGATTTCCACAACTTCTGTCGCAGGTTTCCATTCACTTCGCGCCGCTCGCCGTTTTAGTGTTTTGTCTGTTTTCGTCGATTTGTTTTGGAGCAACAAACACTTAAACTCATCCGCGACGCCGACATAGATCGTCCCAACCGCGTCTCTGCAGGTCGATAGTGTGGTCACGCAGCGCACACCATTTAAACGGTCTTCGCAGAAGATGAGAGGCTTTTTGTTTTCCTGAGTTGTGCTCACGTCGAAAATTCCGTAGCAGCCTCGATGGTTTCCCACCGCCACGAACGTGTCGAAGGCCGCGAGGCACGAGATGGGGGCTCGCGATATCATTGGCGTGATCAATTCCGCAACACAGCAGTGTGTTTCCATGTTCCACAAATAGGCTGCGCCGGACGTGGTGCCGAGAATGGCGATGACGCCCTGTGAAAAACTTGAAATTGAACAGCAGCACGGCAAGCCGTCACCTTCGAACCGCGTCACATAACGGTCTGCGTCATCGACTGGAGCATTAGCAGGAACAGTCAGTCGGGTGATCATTTCACAACCCGAAAATAAAATGAGGCATTGAAGGACTCCATTCTGGCAATGCGTCGCAGCAGCGCACACCACTGTGGAACTCACGGCGCTCAACTCAGGCTCGGGGTGAGCTGCAAATGCCACCGGCACCAAGATTCCGTCGACCGCTTGTCGGCACAACCATCTGGTTCGAGACGTTGCGTCGAACACGATGCACCCGGTTTGAAACCAAAGTTCCACAGTGGCTTGATCAGGGCTGCAAAATTTTACCCAATGCGAAAAAGCAATGGATTGGACAGAAAAAAACGCTTTATCACCGCCAACGGCGGCGTTGATGAGGTGCACGTCGCCATTAAAGCAGCCCAAAATCCACCGAATTGTCCCTTCTGAGTGATGAATCAAATTCAGCATGGCGAACGGCGCTGAAGGGAAGGTCGGCTCGGACAAGAGCAACTTGTTGCCGGCGAAAAGCACCAATTCACTTGCGCAGGCAAGAAGCGTCGTGACACCAAGAGCGGGCGTCAAGCTCGTGCAGATGACAAAATTTACTCGGGTAGAACTCAATTCGGCGACGCTCCATGCTGACTCTTCGGGTTGCATCTTGGTAGTGAACGATAACTTGAGTTTTCAACTCGGAACAACCGCAAGGGAATTGTGGTATTTTTTGAAGGATAGCTTACTCTCGGCATTGTTGGGTCGACGATGTGTGAGGGAAAGATGGGTGTGAGGGGGCAATTGTGCGATTATGTTTCGTTAATGTTGTCCATGGATTAACAGAGAGAGCAGGAAACGAGGCAAATGAGTGCAATTCATGGCGTCAAAGGTTCAAACCCTCTCGCCCTTGAGACCGTCCTTCCAGAAGAAGAACTTGGCCACCTCGCCCTCCCACTTGCACAAAACCAGGATCGCTTCCTCCTGGTTGGCATCGTCGCTCAAAGGAGGCAAAAAGAACTGATAGTCGTCGAACGACGCAACAACCTTCTTGACGAAAGCTTGCGCCCCCGCCACGAAAGCCGCTGAGCGCGCGGGGTCGCTCTCCTTCAGCTTGTCGTTCAAATTCTTCATGTAACCCTTGATGTAGGCCATGAACGACTTCTTGTCGTAGCATGTCTCGGTCAGCCGGTTGTTGTGCACTACGTCGACAACGCGCTGCTTGGTGCTCTCGGCACCCTCAGCAACGGCACCCTCCTCGGCATCTTCGTCCGCGTTGGTTGCCAATCCGTAATCTTCACCGCCGATCTCGATGTACTTGCCTTCGAGGACGTAGACAACGTCGTCTTCGGTGACCAAGAGGCGGTCGAAGTCGCAAAACACTTCGACACCGGAGAAAATGCACTTGAATACACGCATGGTTCGTCGTGGGGTCCCGAGGTCTCTTGTGTGGGAGGGAAGAATAAATACGACAACACGAGTGGTTGCACTGAAGCCTTGTTGCGAAACCGTCATATGAGCAACTTCCCTTTGTCGTTAGTTACCTTTCATTGTTCGTCTATGATGTCTAGGCGCGATTACACAAAAAAAATTACCATGCAAACATGTTATCTACTGTGTCCGCTGGCGAGGCACTGCGCGTAACACATCGTCAACACGTAGAATCATTTCAGCAGCCTCTGCAGCGTACGCCAACACGGAAGATTTGACCTTGAACGATTCCGTGATCCGCATGACCGCCACATCGCCGACGTCACCGTTGTTGATGTCCAGACCGGTAGTCTTCATGCCATTGTAATGGGCAGCGGTCATGCGTGTGATCAAATCGTTGCTATCAAGCCCGGCGTTGTCTGCGATAATCGTCGGAATCATGCGAACAGCATTTGCGAATGCTTGCATGGCCAGGGCCTTCTTTCCAGGCGTTTTGCGAGCCAACTCTTCAACGGCTTGGGCCATGATCATTTCACTGCAACCTGCTCCCAGGACGGTGCGAGACTCTTTTGCGGCAGTTTGAGAAATGACGCAAAGTGCGTCGTGAAGTGAACGTTCTGCTTCGTCCAAAAGGTGTTGGGACGTTCCTCGAAGAACTATGGTGCATGCTTCGCCGGCACGCAAGCCCGAAAAACGGATGACGGTTCCCTCTCCGATCATGACTTCGTCGATGCGAGCTGCAAAACCGTACGCGACGCGGTCTGTCTCGTCGAACGTAGACAGCACGTCTGCCCCCAAGGCCTTGGCGAGTCGCTCCACGCCCTCGAAGTCCGCGTGTTCGATGGCCATGATGCCGTGTTGTGCGAAGATTTCCTCGGGGTAATTGTAAATCAGTTGCCGATTGATGAAGCAGCCAACGCCGTGTTTGATGATTTTTAAACACTTTTGTTTCATCTTGTCTTTTTCAGAGGCTTCGACCTCAGCCAACTGACCCACGCCGTCAACACGCACCTTGGCTCCGAAGATCTTGATCTTATCGGTGTCCATCGGCGTGTTTGCAACCAGAATTTTGGCATTCTCCAGCACAGTTGGTTGGCCAACTCCAATTTTCTTGTCGAGCAAGAAACCGGGTTCCAAAAAGCTGTCGCGCAACGTTCCACCTAGTTTCTTGATGACATTGATCATCTCCAGGTTGGTTCCGCCACGCAGCCGTGTCACCGCATCAACGCACAAGTTGGCAAAGTGTTCCCGTTCGATGGTCAAAATTTTTGAACTGAGAGTCGTTTTGGCAATCTGCAACAAATCTTCTCGGAACTGAACGGGAGAATCGCGATGATCCTGTGAGTGCGCGATCAACGCAGCCATGGCCGCGTCACATGCGAGGCGGTATCCATCGATGATCGTCTGGGGGTGAATCGATTGGTCAAGCAACTTTTCTGCGTTCCGCAGCAACTCTCCCGCGAGCACAGTCACACTCGTAGTGCCGTCGCCGACTTCGTCATCTTGGGTCTTGGAAATGTCGATCAGAATCTTGGCTGCTGGGTTGTCCATGTGAATGGACTTGAGGATCGTTGCACCGTCGTTCGTCACTCGAACCGTTTGAGATCGATCCATGCTTTGCAGAATCTTGTCCATTCCCTTAGGCCCGAGAGTGGTTTTGACGAGATCTGCGATGGCAATCGCTCCCATGATGTTGATCATTTTTGCCCGCTCACCCTTCTCCTCAGACGCACCTGACCGCAGCACGTCTCCTGGATTTCCATAAAGTGCTGCCTGCATGGTCTGTCAAAAATATACTACAAAATTAACAAGAAACTGCCGAGAAAGGAAA
>ERZ1292633.620-Hain-H41-02um-R1-620-length-40418-cov-90_pt1 | contig 40418 bp, 47 predicted proteins | sample MGYA00564406_ERZ1292633 | MGnify/ENA primary metagenome ERZ1292633 (study PRJEB36523, sample SAMEA6512639) | groundwater metagenome | collected 2019-01-08 | study: AquaDiva: Metagenomics assemblies of 32 groundwater samples | reverse complement strand
GGTGAATTCCTTGGCGGTGAATTCCGTGGCGGTTACTTCCGTGGCGGTTACTTCCTTGGCGGTGAATTCCTTGGCGGTGAATTCCTTGGCGGTGAATTCCTTGGCGGTGAATTCCGTGGCGGTTACTTGTCCCCTAACTGCAAGTGGTTTGTAGGAATAGGCATAAATTGGTCAATTAGAATCGGTTGCAAAGAAATGACCATTGAGGAATGGGATGAGTGGTTCAAAGGTGAGGAAGTTTTCACAACAAAAAGAGATACTTTGGAATTCAAAAAAATCTACGCAAGGTATCGGTCTGTGCGTGAATATTGTTTAATTTTGAGAGATACAGAGAAAAGTCCAAAATAGGAGATTTAATAATGGCAAACGAAATAATGGTTCCCAAAGTCGATGTCGAAAAGATTGAACAAAGTCTGCTGGTGCCGGATGTCATCCAGGCATTAAGCGGCAAACCGCCTGTCATCAAGACCGAACAGGACAAACTCAAGGCCGTTGATGAATTGCAGCGCATCAAAGGTGAGATCAAAAGGCTGGATGCCGATCGCAAAACGTTCACGGATCCCCTGAATGCCGTTGTTAAAGCCATCAACGAACGCTTTAAACTGTCCTTGAACCCGCTTTCACTGGCTGAAGAGGTTTACAAAAAGGCGATCACGGCCTGGGATGTTGCGGAACAAGAGCGAATTCGCAAAGAAAACGAGCGACTTCAGAGAGAGGCCGAGGAAAAGGCTCGCAAAGAGCAGGAACGCCTTGCCAAAGCCGCTGAAAAGGCCGCAGCCAAGGGTGATGAAGCCAAAGCTGAAGAATTGCAGCAGAAGGCCATCCAGGCCCAAGAACAGCCTGTCATCGCTCCAGTCATTCAGCCTAGGAAAGTGGCCGGCATATCCTACAAAGACAAATGGACGGCCGTTGTGGCTGACTTAAATCTTGTCCCGCGGGATTACTTGATCGTTGACCAAAAGAAGCTGGATGCCGTGGCCCAGGCCACTGGCGGGACTATCCGGATCCCTGGGGTTGTCATTAAACATGAAAAAGTGATGTCTTCAGCAAGCAGATGATAATGCGCTTCAACGGCCCAGAATATAAGCCTGAACTTGATCATGACCGCCTTGCCTGTCAGCATGTGATCATTCGTGATCTAATGCTGGATGGGATCTGGCGCACGTTGGGTGAGATTGAAGAAGCCACAAAGTTTCCACAGGCTTCGATCTCCGCCCAAATTAGACATCTGCGCAAGGAAAGATTCGGCGGTTATCTGGTATCGAAACGACGGCGCGGCAATGTCAAGAACGGACTCTATGAGTATTCCGTTTCCAAGAAAGATGAGACGTTCCAAGAGTCTTCAAACGGTCAGTTTGAATTTTCGTTAAGGAAAGGAAGTTAAATTGATAAAAATATCCGAAGTTCAGATCACGTTTGTTCGTCCGAAAGACGGGCATATCGGATTCGCCAGCCTCGTTATAGACGACTCTCTGTATCTTGACGGGATTGCGATCCATACGTCACCGCTGCGGTCTTCTGGATATAGACTTGTTTTTCCGGTCAAGAAGATCAAGCACAATTTCGGACATGATCAGTTGATACCGATATTTAAGCCGATCAGTGCAGAGGCCGGACTTATTATCGAACGGGCCATCGCCGATAAAATCGAGGAGATCAACGATGATAAGTTTTCACCTAAACGTTAATCCGGTGGCTTGGCAACGGGCAAGAAGATGTGGAAACAGGTATTTTACACACCAAGATTCAGCGAGATTTAAAAATGATATCCAATCAATAATATTAAGACGCAAAGAGTTGTTCAGTGAATTCTTCAATGAAGCAATATCATTGGAAGTAAAATTTGTTTTTGATAGGCCCAAAAGCGTTCGCCGAGTATTCATGACAGCACGTCCCGATATAGACAATTACCTAAAAGCACTTTTTGATGCTTTTAACGGCATTGTCTATAAGGATGATTCTCAAATCGTTCAACTTAAAGCAAGCAAGGAATATAAAGACACCACGTCACTAAAAACAGGGATTTACGTTAAATTGACAAAACTGGAGGTTCAAAATGCGGCAAATTTACATGGTTGAAGGTGGTTTCATCTGGATGAAGGACACCTGTTCGGCCTGTCAGGGGAACGGCAAGACATACAAAATGTTCAAGATATTTTCGAGCCAATGTCTGCCATGCAAGGGCACTGGTAAAAAAGAGTTCGCACAGGGTGAAGTTACTGTGCAAGGAGCAAAATTCGATGCGGCAAAGATCGAGAACATGATCCGCGATGCCGAGAATTATCTGCTCGAGAGGAAAGGCCAGAAAGACGGTGCGATCTACTTCGGCGACAAATACAAGCTGGTGTTCCGTCGCTCTCGCGTGCGTGATGATATTTTCAACGGCCTGACATACCTTATGAACATGGTCGAGATCCACCAAAGCATCATTAAACAACTAGGCAATCCGAACGTAACAAAGCTGGCACCAAAAAAATGAGACCACCCGAAGTAATCGCACTTATAAAATTCCTAGATCAGTCGAAGGTCAAAGCCGCTGATAAATTCTTTGTTGACAAGATGCTTGACTTTTCAAAGAAAGGCATTTTCATCGATGGCAGCGATTCGAGAAGGCTGCAAGAAATATACCGCTATACTGTCGGCGGTGGTGAGAGACAGGATCAACAATTCAAGAGGTATGTGAGACCGAAATCATGGGGGGTTTAATATGGCAAAAAAGGATGAACAAATCTTCACGATCGAGGCCAAGTATCAGCTGACAGTCGAGGAGAAAAACGAGGCTGGAAGGGAACTGGCCCACAAGGAGAAACAGGCTCTTCAGATCGAGAAAGACCGCAAAGAACGCATGGCGGCATTCAAACAGCAGAAGGATGAATGCGCTGCCCAGATCGCGACCTTGTCCGACAAGGTCACAATGGGTTATGAGTTCAAAAAATTCCGTTGCGTTCGTGAGTTCGACTTCAAAAAGAAGTTGCGCGTGTTCAAGGACGTTGACACCGGTGAGGTTATTGATACGAGACCTCTCGAGGCCGACGATTATCAATTGAGGCTTGCTTGATATGAGAAAAGCAAACGAAATCTTGACTCATGAACTGAAGTGCTGGCCCGAGTTCTTTCAAGCGATCTTGGACGGTCAAAAGACATACGAGATCAGGAAGAACGACCGCGATTTCTGGATCTTTGATAGAGTCCGACTTCGGGAATACGATCCACAAAAACAATACTACACCGGCAGAGAGAAGACAGCAACGATCGTTCATATCACGACCGACTTTTCCGGCATCAAAGAAGGCTTCTGTGTCTTCGGAATAGGGGGGTGATTCTTGAAAAGATCGTTAATAATTTTTTTTATCTGGGTTCCAGTTATCTGTTTTTTGGCCTATAAATTCATACCAAAACCTTCATTTGAAATGGGGATTCTTGGGAACGCCCTGTTCCTAAAAGAGAAGTTTTTCCCGTCTAAAAAAGAGGCAGACGAAACCCCGAAGGAAAACGTTTACTTTTCTTCTGGTTTGTATACGCAAGACGGCGGATCAACCTGGATCCGCAGCGAGTATTGTTACAATCAGTCGGCACTCGAAGACGCATACCGCAACGGAACAAGGGATGCAACAAACGACATCGTGAAAAATCTTATCCATGAGATGGAAGCAACGATTAACTACGACGGTATAAAATACAAAGTAACCGTGAAAAAGGAGAAACAAAATGTTGACCTTAATGATATTGGTAGTGCTGGCAATATTGATGAAAGTATTTCTGTCAGGAATTAGGATAGTCCGGCCAGTCGAGCGTGGACTTATCGAAACACTCGGCAGATACAGCAGCTTTGCACAACCTGGATTCAACTGGATTGTCCCGATATTTCAGACAATGATCTATGTTGATATCACAGAGGAAATGATCGAGTCCGGCGAAAAGCAGATGATCACTAATGATAATTTGAATGTCACAATTGACTCGGTTATCTACTTCAAGGTCAAGGCCGATGAAGAAAGCTGCAAGAAGGCTGCATATAACGTTGATGCTTACGAAGATCAGATCGTGTCACTGGCCAAGACAACTCTGCGCAGCATAATTGGAACCATGACACTAAAATCAGCCAATAGCGAGCGCAACAAGATCAATGAGAGTCTCAAAACAATGCTTGAGAAAGAAGCAACGACATGGGGACTTGAGATTGTCCGCGCTGAACTCAAAGAGATCGAACCGCCAGAAGACGTGCAAGCCACGATGAACAACATTGTCAAGGCAGAAAACGACAAAGTTGCTGCGATCGATTATGCAACCGCTCAAGAGACGCAAGCAGACGGTCTGAAGAGATCCAAGATCAAAGAGGCTGAAGGTAATAAACAGGCCAACATCCTGCGATCCCAGGGTATTGCAGAGTCTCTGCGTATTGAAGCAGAAGGCAAGGCACTGGCGATCAAGACCGAGAACGAAGCGGCAAACACCTATTTCGTCGGGAACGCGCAGTTGTTGAAGAAGATCGATGCAGCTGTTGCGGCTCTCAAAGACAATACAAAGTTCATCATCCCAGAAGGTCAGAGTTTGATCAATGTGTTGGGTAATTTAACGCGTAATTAAGAGATCATCGGAAGGTATGAAAGCAGTCCTCGATTATGAGGACTGCTTTTGTATTTGTGAACGGATCTCGGCCGCGATCGCTTCTTTTGCGGCTTCTTTGACGATGGGTATGACTTCATCACGAACCATTGGGGCAACATGATTCTTGATGGCATGGGCCAGGAATACACCGGCCCCTTTTGCGCACCAGATCAGAAATTTATTTTTTAACATCGTCAGCCTCCCACTTTGTCACAACACGAAAGACATCAGGAAACCTTTTCATGTAATCGTTCAGGCCTTGCGGCGATTTGTGGCCACCCATGCCGAGCATGATCTCTTTGCGTGGATCATCGTCACCAAATCCCAGCTTTGCCATGTGAATGAAGTGTCTTGGCGCATCTTCGCTGCAATAATCAAGGCCTGGGGTGCTTATCCACGGTAATCCTGTGGCTTGTCCAACAATGCCAAGCCAATCGTAGGCTTTTCTCCACCACGGCAAGGCGATTTTCTTATTGACAGAGGCTTTGATCAGTGCTTTCTGGACGGCTGTTAGGCCGATGACCTCAACATATTTCAGGCGGCTGCCGCGCTTCATGTATCGTTCAACTGGAGCCTCGCTGTAAGTGTTCCCTTGACTTGCAAAGAACCGCGGCCGACATTGAATCATGACGTGATTGTAATCACCCTTTGTGCGGAACTTAATGATGAACTCAACCAACCCGCTGGTCTGATCAGAGAAAACAAACAAAGGCATGATTTCTTCTGGGATCTCGTAGGGTGTCATATTTTCGTTCCTTTGATGTGTTTTTCAACCTCATCTATCTGGATTCTCAAGTCGTTAGCGTCCCTTCCAAACTGATCCGCGATCTCGAATAACGTCTCTGCCGCCCGATTTCCTTTCGCTCGCACTGTTACTGCTGCATACTCAAGAGACTCTTTTGTCCTTATCGCAATGATCAGCTGACTCTTGAGATTATCGAGAACCTCCTCATTGCTGCCCATGATGGCTGTTCCCGTTATGATTGAGAAGCAATTTAATATCGTCGATGTTCTTCCAAATCGCTTTGTTTTCTTTGTCGGCGATCCCGAGTTCACGTGCGATCTCTTCTTTAGTGGCGAATGTCTTTCTCTCTGCTTTGATCTCTTCAACTGCCGAACGAAGGATCTCCAGGGTTGTTGTGATCTTGGATGCCCACCAGACGGTGACGATGATGTTACCCATGAGGCCGATGGCCAGAGTCAACCCGCCTATTATTACACCGACCCATTCTGGACTCACAACAACCCTCCTATGGCCCGAAGGTAATTTGACTCATTGTTGTTGGCGCAGTGTCATCAAGATTTAACCGGAAAACTCCAGCCCCGTCTGTTGCGACAAACAGATAGCCTTTACGGCCAAAATATTTGTTGACTGTGATCGCTTGCACACCCGCAGGAGATGGAAGATCCCCAGTTAAGTCTTTCCAAATTGCCTGATCAAATGCTTGCGCGTTATTTGTGACATAAATTGAACTTCCGATGATTGTTGTCGCTGAACTCTCTCCCCCGCCTGATCCTGGATTTGTTGTCGGGCCAGTGTTCGTTCCATCGTTTATACCGACGAAAATCCTGTTAGGATCGTCAGGGTCAATATAAATACCGTCGGCAATTTGACTGGTGTCATTAAGATTTTTCATTGCTGACCAAGTGTTTCCATTTGGTGAGTAATCAATGCGCGGATTCGTATTGAGACCTACTTTAAAGACATTTCCTGCGCTGTTATATCGTAGATCAAAATCACCGATATTTGTGCTGACAGATGTCCACGTTGCCCCGCGATCCGTTGATTTGTATGTGTGCGGCAAGGTTGGCGATGACTGGAACCATTCTGTGAACATGACCGTGTTTCCGGTTGGATCTGTGGGATCAACATCAATACCGTTGTAAACGCGCCATGTTGTCGGCTGTGCATCCGTTCTGTTCCACGTCAGGCCCTTGTCCGTTGAGTAAAAAATTCCCCCATTTTCCGTGGCTGAATACCCGTCTATGCCAAGATAACACACAGAACCGTTAGGATGACAAGCCAAGGCCCGAGGATAACCATTGCCCCAACAAGCGCGATTTGGATCAGATGATCCAGCACTCGCATTGAGCAGAGTTGTTGGCAAACCAGAGGTGATGATCGTCCATGTCGCGCCGTTGTCCGTGCTGCGCGCTATTCTTGGAATGAAGTCAGCCCAATAGCTTGATGTTGCCAGCAGAACACCATTCCCAGAGTTCCAAGATGCGGCATTATCCATTTCAGCCGCAGCGATCTGCCACCAGAAACCAGCGATTGCAAAACCTTGCGGCCCACCATTTGATGTGTTTGGAATAACCGCATCCCAATGATCCCCGTTGTCCGTTGATTTGTGGCATCCAATATCCATACCACAAGCAAAAAGCCAACCATTTGGTGTGACAGTGATGGAAGTCACGACTTGATTCTGTGCACCCTTAACTTTTTCAGTCCAGTTTATGCCGCCATCCGTTGACTTCCAAATGCGCCAGTCGGTTGTTAGATACCATTTATTTTCATCGTTATGATCAACGGCTATGCTTGCGACACCACCGATATTCCCAAAATTTGCCCATTCTTCTGTCGGGTTATTCACAACATCAACGGTGACATTATTTGCGACATTCGTCCACGTTGCTCCGCTGTCTGCACTCAACATTTGATAACTTGTGCCGTATTGTGACGTTATCAAGCGCGAATGAGTTAAGAATTTGACGTTTGTGTTGGCAAGATATTTAACCGCCAACCGACTCATATAATAACTGGAGTTTGCTTGTGCCTCGGCGGTGTATGTCCAGTTGCTTCCGACATCAGAAGAACAGGCTGCCTTTAGTCCCGCAGTGACGCAAAGATATTCACTTACTCCGATTGTATAAGTGTCATAATCGGCATTCATTGTGGCATTCGTTCCGGTCAAAGTGATGTTTGCGACGGAATCATCCGTCAGAGTATATTTTTTCATTCCGTTTGACTTTGAACCAACGATCAAATAGCTGTCTGTGGGATCAAGATATAGGAATGCCGGCCGAATGTTGGCCCCAAATGGGGTGGCATACTCAACGAAAGAAGAGCCCCCGTTTAAACTCTTCATGATCTTACCGTTATCCAACCCAACGAACAAAAGACTCGCGCTTCTTCTCCCTGGGGCAATAGTCTTTCCAGAAGTATCGGAACTTCTGGTGAGTTTGTAATCAACCAGGGGAAACCAACTTTCCCCGCGATTGATAGACTTCAAAAGTTTAAGACCGATTTGATACATGATATCGGGGTTGTATTTTGACTGAACGATGGCAGCATTCACGATTGAAGTTGTTCCTGAATTGATATAAGTCCAATCCTCAGCCGAGTTCGTTGACTTCAACACACCAGCAACGTCTGACACAAGATACATTTTTCCGCCAACCTCCAAATCAGAAATGATCTGGGGATATGTTCCGGCTCCGCCAAAGAAAGCGTTCTCCCACTCCCGTGAAACTGGATTGCGTGAGACAGCAAATGAATTCGGGACGGCAATCAAGAGAGCAAGGAATAAAGAGAGTGTTTTTTTATTCATTTGATACCCCTATTTTCATCACGCCGGTCTCAATGGCAGGAGTGTCGGCAAGATTTAATTTCCAGATGTTGCCACCGTTGGCGGCACAATAAAGATACCCTTGCGTTCCTTCATCCGGATGAATGTCAAGAGCGCGGCATCCGCCAGCAACAGGAAAATCACCCGTTATGTCATACCATGTCGATAAATCGGCATTCTGCGCATCAGTTGTCACATAAACCCTTCTGGCGGTAGGATCGGAACCCTCTGTCACGCTGACGAAAATTCTGTTTGGGTTTTGTTCATCAATGACGATTCCATCAAGCATTCCGCTTGAGCCAAAGCTGTGCATTAACCGCCACGTCCCCCACTGTCCAGTTCCGTTGCCGTATTGAGTGACAACTGATTTGTAGATCTTCGGGCCGCTGTTTAATACCGCTGCGTATGGCCTCCCGTTCTTGTCATAGGAAACATCAACGATTGTTGCACCAGGGCCGAATGAATCACCAACATAGTTTGCCGTTGAAGCACCAGTCTTCTGGTAGAGATTATATCCAAACGTTCCAAATAACAATTTCTGATTTGTGGCATCTAGTGGATCAACATCGAGAGCATTAAACACCTTTCTTGGCGTTGACCAAACTGTTGAGAATGTGGCCCCATCATCGGTTGATTTGAATAGACCGCCGGTGGCCATGTTTGTTGAGCAGTTATACGGGTTTCCTCCAGGGCCGTCACCGTCGCAATTCTCCCCGTCCATGCCTATAAAGATGGTTGACTCATCTGCTGATAAACCCATTGCACGACAATATCCTTGTCCCCAGACAGCGTCACCATATAGTGCCACCGTTGGAAGTCCAGAATTTGATCGCGTATAGTTAGCCCCAGAGTCCAGACTGCGAATCAAATAATTGACATAGTATAGGGATGTTGGGGAACTATACATTGTCGCGCAAACAAACGCTTTCCCTGCCCCAGAATTCCAAGCACTTTCATCGCCAGCCAATTCGATTTGCCAATAATGACCGCCATAATCATTGGCAGATCCAGTAATAAAAGGTTGTCCTTTTGACGAATCGGGCGTTCCCTGTGTCCAAGTTGTTCCGTAGTCGTCAGAAAACTGAATCCCAGTGTCCATACTTGCTTGGAAGACTCTCCCGTTTGGAGCGACCTTTACGTCATGTGCAACTGTATTTTGTGCGCCTGTCACTTTTTCCGAAAATGTCTGACCGTTATTGTCAGAACGCCAAATCCTCCAGTCTGATGTCAGATACCAGACATCTTCATTTAGAGGATCAGCAGCAATCGAAAATATCCGCGGGGAACCTGTTGTGAATTTACCAGTTGGGTTCATCGTTGTATTGTTAGAAGTTGATCCGGAATTCCAAGTTGATCCGCCATCACTGCTTCGATGAAGTGCCGTTGCAAAAGTGCTTGAGGTTGTTCTTCGATTGACAACGAAATTCACAGAATTGTCTGCTTTCCGACGGACAGACAAATAACTTATGTAATGCGTTGAGTCCGAAGAGACTGCGGCCGTATATGTAAAATTCCCGCCGTTGTCTGCTGTGCAAGCAACTTTGAATCCTGCCGTAAAACAAATGTTTTCGACACTGCTTCCATCAACATACGAACCCCGGTCAGTAAGTCGTGTTGCGTTCGTTCCGGTCAATGTGATCGGTGTTATTGTCCCTCCGGAAACGGTATAACGCACAAATGTCGTTCCCGATGAAGCGTCTCGTCCTGCAAAGATATATGTGCCAGCAGCATTCATGGCAATGAACGATGCCGAATAGGAAACCGTGTAATCAACTGTCGTTGTCGTCGGTGTTGTGCCAAATGTCAAAGAATAATTGCCGTAGGAAGATGAGCTCACATTGCTATATGTGACCGTTCCAGATCCTCCCATGTTGCTGGTCAGGACTCCCGAGCCATTGTCTGTGAATATCTCGCCACCGGAACTTGTGAACACAACAGAACCAGGGATGATGTTGTTTAAATTGTTCAACCTCCCAGTCCTAGTGTTTGTTGATCCCGTCAATTCTGCTGACTCTGCAACAACCGCAGTATCGAAAGGACGGAAGTATTCTGCCCAGTTATTCCCACCATCAATCGTGCGATATACTCGCCCACCTTTTATTGTTCCATTGCCGAAGCTGGCAACATATACGGTGTCATCGTCCGTTGGATTGATAACAAGCGTTTTTTGACCTTTAGAACCTTTATAATCAGCAACTTTTGACCAGATATTACCACCGGTTGTGCTTCGGACAAGACCACCTGTGCTTGAATCAATGGCATACATGAGGAGCGCATTATTCTTTGATTGCACAAAGGCCGCAACCTGCGTTGGTGTAAAACCATTGTTGACAACGCCGGCAGTTGACAAGAAACTCCACAGATCGCCTTTATTTGTCGAGACATACGGTGAGTTTACGTCAGGTATTGCGTAAACTTTGTTCTGGACAAAGTGATCTGGAACGATCATGGAATACGTTCCGGCCCCGCCGAACCCAGCTGGTTCCCAGTGCGTAGAATCAGGAACGCCAGTTATAGCAAATGCTTGTGTTGCCACCATCATGAAAATCAAGACCGCAGAAATGATCTTCTTCATCATCATAATTTGATCACCTGATAATTTGAACCGTTATAATTGACGATGATAACCTCATTCCCCTTCTTCAACTCCTCGGTGTAATAAACCGTTTTCTGCTTAAAGTTTGTCATTGTGATCTTATGCGACTTGGCAGGTGGAGTTGTCGCAACGACACCAACGCAATCAACGGTTGTGTTTGCCGCTGGTATAAACGAAGCTGTTTCTGAAAAGCATACGGTGCCAAATGAACACAGTAAAATCAGGACAAGCGTGAGGTTTCTCATTATTTTCTTCTCCCAGATATGGAACATTTTCCGGTAACAGAGAACGTTGTCACTGAACCCTGTGGTGAATTGTGGCATGTAGAATCATCCCACCAGAAACACCCAGCGGCCGAGGCTTGACACGCACTTTGACCGGAACATGTCGAGCAAGTGTTCGCACAAGAATTTTGTTCTTGAGAAGAATTGCATGTTGAGTTCGACCACCAATAACACGTTGCTGCTGATGCCTGGCAGTTTGTCTGATTGAGGCACTGTGAGCATGTGTTTGCGCAGATAGGGCCTTCCGCTGTGGCATTGCATGTGTTTGTTGACCACCAATAACACGTCGCCGCTGATCCAGAACAAGCACTGCTGTCACCGCAAAGAGAGCATGTGTTTGCACAAGAAGGCGATGAGGCTGTTGAACCATATTCCAGAGATCCGCTTGAATTCGTTCTGGCAAAACCATTGTAATCTGTGGAGTTTCCGAACGAATTGTTACGCAGTCCGCGCGCCGGAGATCCTGAAGCAATCGAAACATCCGTGTATTTGTTTGTCAGAAGCGGATTGCTATTTGAAATTCCCGCACCAGTGTCATTGTTCTTGGTGGCGTAAATGATGTTACCTGCTCCGGATGTTGACCAATCGATCGCCAGCGTTCCGCATGATCCGTCACCGTTACCAGTTGCACCCGAAGCATAGTAATCGTCTGTTGTGTCACCCCCGCCGTATTGTGTATCGCCCTGGAATATCGAATTTCTGAATCTAAATCTTTCGGTGCCATTGCAAGCACCATTCGCACCACCAGAGATAACAAGAACATCACCCTGACCGGTGACGGTCATGCCATATCCGTCAAACGTGTTCCCGTTGCCTTTGACACCCCATGAGATCGTGTTCCCTGCTGCTCGGCAATGCGTAAAACCACCGCTGCCGGTGTAGGTGTAAGACTTGCCCTCAAAGAACGCGCAATCCCCCAGAGCCTTTGTATCATTGACGACGGTGGTGCTTGCTGTCTTGATCTGGTTCCCTGTATTGTTGGCAAAATTGCTTCTAGTGATAGTTGTGTTTTTGCCGTTTGGAATATACAGATTGTCAAGGCCGTCGCTTGTGTTTTTGGACATATCGACGTTTTCAAAAACGTAGTTGGCCCCACCCAAAGATCCGGTAATATCTGAAGAAGCCCAACCATCACCATATCCGCCGGATTGACCTTGAGTGAAACATGAAGAGTCTGTTGGGTTGCCTGTCTCTGGATTGGAATGGACGCAACCGTTCCATGTGATCCGAAACTTTTCGTCGGGCTTTCCTTTGATGGTGATTGTCCCACCATTTGCCCAGTTATCCGGATCACCGCGATCACCTTCCCAACCAACATAAGGATTACCAGAAATACTTCCGTATTCCCACAACAAATCTTGCACACGACCTTCAAAAACTCCACGGCTAGCAAGCCCATCAACATAAACGTATTTCAGATAACCGTTTTCAGAATCCAAGATAGAAATCCCGTTCTTGGCCCAATTCCCATAAGGATATGAATCTCTCTGACATGCCAATGACGTATTTGGATGATGTTCGGCACAAGCAAGACCGTCTGTGATTGTCAGGCATTGGACTTCAAAGTTGTCTGTTCCTTCAAGATTAAGAACGGACTCAACACGCTCTTTCCCAACCAACTTGGCTGTGTCGGATTTGCCCGAACACGTAGCATAGTTTGAACCATAAATCTTTGTCTTTGTGGAAGAATTCGGGCCCGATGGAACGGCCTTCATGTAAGCATCCCAAGGATATGATGAAGAAGTGCTGGCAAAAGAGTTTCCGTCCGCGCTATATCCGACTTGACATTCTCCTGTGATGATCAGCGTATCACCACCAGAAATCTTCTGCAGGTATGCTCCGTCTTTCCAAGACAGTGCCCACATGGGACTGTTCCAAGCGCAATTCTCGTTGGTTCCGGATCCGTCATACGCAACGTCTGCGGTTCCGTTACATTGCCCACCAGGATTATGTGTCGCATCATAGCCGGTGCCGCCGTCTTGAGAAGACCCCAACGACGCGCATCGGACATATCTTGTGGCCGCAAACGCGGAACTTGAAATAAGACTTAACGCTATTGCAAGAACAAGGCTTAACTTGAAATTAAATCGCATAACTCCCCCTTATTTAGAGCATTGGCATTTATCTGCTGTCGCATCCGCACAATCAACAGCCACGTCACCCGTGGCTAAAGCTGTGTCGAATCCTCCGTAACAGGAAAACGCCCCGCATGTGGTTGAACATGCCGTGTTTGCTCCAGTTAGATATTGTGTAACGGTTGTTCCTTTGATTGTCAGCGGGGATGTTGGCAACCACGTTCCAATGCCTACGTTACCAGCAATAACCAAACCACCACTCCCAGCTTTTACAGTTACATATTTATCAGTAAGGGTTGTCCCAATGCCAACGTTCCCACTGAAAACTGACCATCCGGAGGCACCTAAAGCATAATTGTTAGTGATCGTCCCCGCAGTAACCGTTGCGGAGTCCCCATATAAACCATACGAATTTGTGACTGTTCCCCCAGCCCCATTCTTTGTGTTTTTACCAAAAACTCCATACATTGCCGGAACGGTGTTTGCAGTGTCCGTCTGCGTGACCCCAGCTTTTATGCCATGAATAATAGTTGATGTGCCAAAATCAGCTGATGTGTGTTGAACGTCCAACCCGATTGTAGTGATGTTCCCAGAAAAGTTCTGATGCGAGCTCGTAAAAAGCCAACCGGCGCGGGAAGAATTATCTGCAAGATATGGACTTGCGAAAGTGCTCGATACATTAGAAGCCCCAACTGTCCAAGATGGCCCACCACTTTGAATAGATAAAGAGTGTGCGCTGGTATCACCTACCCCAATCCCCACGTTGCCTGAAGAATTTACCGTAAGATAACGGGTTCCGACTTGAAACAAGTTTGTGGGAACAGTAGTGCCGATACCGACGTTCCCTGCCGAAGTTACAACCAAATAATTTCCTCCGGCATTTGCTGTGCTGCTGACCGCAAAAGGTCTGTCCGAAGATACTTTGACGACAGATAAAGACGCATCTGAAGCGTTGTTTGTCCCTATTCCGACATTGGATCCATTAAAAGAGAATTTTGACTCAACTCCCGCAAACGTTGATGATCCAGAATTATATTGAACAGCGTTCGTGTCACCAGCCGCTACGCCTCCACCACCACCAGAAACGCACTGATCGAAAGGCGTTGCATCATCTTCTAACTGACAGTTTCTATCCGATGTTATTGATGATGGGGCCGTAACAGAAATTTTGTTGTTTCCGTTGGCCGTGGCTTCAAAGAAAGAATTCACGCCTGGGCTTGTGCTTTTTGTTTCAACCGCTGTCGCTGTGACAGTCCCTATGACATCAAGGGCCGTGGCTGGCAACCATGTCCCGATCCCGACGTTTCCTTGAATCACAACTCCGTTGGAAGGGGCCGGATGGGCCACAGCATAAGCCGTTCCGATGGAAACATTGCCAGCCGCACTGATCGTGCTTGCTGGTGTTCCGTATGTTCCTATCGAGACATTACCAAAGGCAACGCTTGTGGCTGTGCTCTTTAGCCCTATCGATCCGAAATCAAGAAGATTTGCTCCTGTGGTTGAAGAGAAAGCGATAACGTTTGGCGTTGTATCGTTATCAATGATCAACTCTTCATTATTTGTTCCACCAGTGCTTTGAAGTTTCAATTTTCTTGCCGTGTCGCCATTCAAGCAAATTCCGTTAGACCAACAGAATTGCGAACTTGTTCCATAAACCGTAACAGCAGCATCACGGAATTTGATCGTCCCATTACCGAATTCAACCCGTGGCTTTGTTGCCCCTGAATTAAACCCCCATTCAAATGGTGTAAGCAATCCGGTGTCCCCCCAATTGACACCACCGTATTGTGACGGATCAAAATCTTGGACAGTTACCGCACCGCCGGTTTTATCCAACTTTCCTGTGACGACGTTGATCTCATAACCGGCAAAGGCAACGCCGAACCATGCCGTCAGGAACACAGCAAGAATAGAAAGAAGGATTTTCTTCATTTTAGCCCCCATGATTATTGATAGGTTAATGACCCACGGTCATCCCATATACCGTAAGCCGTTTTTCGTGATGTTAGTTGGTTGCTCCCGTCATACTGAAAGTTGTAAACGATCCATGAATCGTCGGATGTCCCTTTTCCAGAGATAGCATATCCGACGTAAACAGGCTGACCGTCCGTCCGTCCATCATAATCAATGAGCATTTGGAGATTGCCTTGAAATTCCTGGATCTTTGTAGTAAATCCATCGACAGCGCGGGCATCTCTCTTAAATGTGTTCTCGGCAAAAGCAACGCCTAGGTTCGAGAGCATTAAGACAGTTATAAAAAAAGATAAGAGTAGTTTTCTCATATTTCCCCCGTTAGGTTTTGATGATGTAGTTTGTAATTTGATATGGGTTCATGACATCTTGCGCCGCATTGCCACCATCGTTGATTGTGACAGTGTGCGTGTGGCTTCCGTTGGCAACCGGAGAAGAACTTCCATCGACGTTTGTGTTTGGCCCTGAAGGTGTTCCCGTTGATCCGGTGTGTCCGTGAGTTGTGTCTTTTGTGGCCGAACCGCCTGTGGCCCCAAGTGTCGAGAATGTTGAACCTTTGTTGATGAACAATCTGTCATTCGTTGGAAGGGTGAACGTTGTTGAACCGTCACCAACACCAAAGGCAGTCCCGAGCACAGCGAAAAGTGCCGCATACGTTGTCCGGCTGACAGCAGAGCCATCACAAAGCAGATATCCGGAAGGGGCAGCAGTCCCGCCAAACGGAAAGAAGACACCCGTTGGAACACCGCCATTGACTGCCGGCAATTGTCCTGCTCCCGATGGAGTGCTGGAAAGACTGGTCAACGCACTTCCAAGCACCTTTCCCGCGGTAGAAATAGCAGCCAGAAGGCTGTCTGCGATCGTGGTAATGAATTGATAGCCTGTGGCCCCAGCATTGACTTGGAGCAGCTTTAGAGCATTGCCTGTGATCGTTGGAAGATTGACTGAAGCCTGGGCCGCTTGTGCAGCATCACGGGCCGCTTCACACTGGGCCAGCAATGTTCCTTGCTCTTCCTTATTCTCAAGACCTGTTCCGGCAGAATTCCAGCCAAGGATCGCATCGGCAACAGGATCCGGCAGTTCAATGTCAACCCCTTCATTGGCAGCACCAATCTTGATGCACCGGTCAAGCGTCTCTTGCTGCTGCTGATCAACCATGACTGCACGATCTGCAACCTCTTCGTGCGTCTCTGCTGGGAACGGATCGTTCTCAACATAATCCGCTTCTTGCTTCAGGGGAAGGATTCTCTGAATAACCAATTTGTAGGTGTTGTCAATCGTTGCAGTGAGCGTGAGTTCACCGCCGTTCGCGTTTCCGGCACCAGTGAGCGTGTAATTTGTTGTGATCGTGAGCGTTGTCTCGGCACCTGTTGCGGTCAGAACTTTTTTGACAACAAGATCGGAGTTCTTAAAAAATTTAAAGGGGACAGCATAGACAAGCGTTGCGCCGTCCATTGCGTAGATGACTTTATTATTTGTGTTCGATACTGACATGGCATCCCCCGTGATTGTAATTATAAACCGGATTGTTTTCTAAAGAAGCCTATTTTGATTTTTCTTTTGCTTCCTTTGCGTCCTGCTTTATTTTATTCTTTTCTGCGCGCGTGATGTATGCCTTGGCCTTATCCGGATCGATGCGTGTTAAATAGATACCGAACAATAACCCGACGAGAATGTCATCACGATAATTCGGCAATGGCATTTCAACAGTCGTGCGGCCGCGGACATTGCCAGTGATATTGTTCTCAACGGGAATTCGTTCAGTCCTGATCTTGCCGTGCAACTTGTCTTGCAAATCTTCGTCCGTCGTTGGAATCAACGCCGTGAACGTCTGGCTGAAAGTTTCTTGTTTTCGTTGGAACGGGTCAAGCATCCGCGAGACATCGTTCAATATCCTGTAAGCCGGCGTGTATGTTGCCAGTGTCCGGCCGATGATAACAGGGACATCGTCATATTGCTCGTATTTGTTGCGATAGTTGAAGCCAAGCAAAAGGCCCAGCTTTGCCATCGGGCCGATCGATCCGATCATGTCCGAGACAGCGTCAACAGCCGCTTCATTCTTTCCGTTGATGAAATTCTTTCCAGCTTCGGTGAGGCCAAGGAATGGATATTTCCCGACGCGCATGAACATTTCATTGCCCTGATCATCTTTACCGACGAAGATGCGGCCGCGTGTCTGGAGTCTGGCAGGGATCTCCAGGCTTGCTTCAGCGATCGGAGTTTCCTGCAACTTCTTTCTGTCGTCGCTGAACTTGCTGTATACGCCGACGATCGTTGAAAGAGTCAATATCTTTGCAACACGCTCTTGCCATGGCTGTGTCTGATCAAATGCGGATCCGACCATATCCAAGATCATCTTTGCGTATTTATAAGGATATTTCATGAACGGCTTGACAGCTTGACCAACGGCACTGCGCTGATGTGCTTCGATCCACGTCGGAACGTTGTCATAGTCATAGGCATAAAGATCAACGGCCTTGTTTAATTCAGCGATCATGGCGCGTTCTTCCGCCGTCGGTAGACGCAGACCTTCTTTGTCCATTTTCTCAAGCGAGCGAATGTCTTTGACATTTTCCGACGTGAGAATGACTTTCTTCCAATATCTCTCGACTGTCCCAAATAGCTTCAGTGCATTGTTTCCATAAGTGTCGATCGCCTGTGAGACAGGGCTCTTTTGCTTCATGAATTGACCATAGAAGTTTGAAAGATCGCTGCCGTAAACCCAGTCCGGTGCCTCGGCCCAGCCTTTAGGCATCAACACTTTGATCATCGCGGAAATGTTGCTTTTCGTCTGGTTCATTTTCAAATTTCCGGTCAGGATCTCGGTGTAGAAATCTGTGAGGATCTTTGAAGAGTATGCGACGGCCCCACTGATATGGTTTGTTCCGACGGTGCCAGGGTGCGTGAGGATGTTGATGCGCCAATATCTGTTGAGATCGTTGACCAAGCGCACTGCCATGCTGGCTTCTTCAGTGGCCCCGCGCCAGAGTTTAAACTGCTCATAAATAGGCTCTGGCATCTGGTATCTCTGCTGGCTGACGGGAACAGTCTTGCCGGTCTCTTTGTCGATGACCGTCATGCGCTTCTCATGCGTCAGGCCGACTCCGGTGCGTAGATTTCCGGCGACTTCAACCCAGCCGGTCTTTGGCTGTGTGCCTTCTGCGATCGGTTCCGTGACTCTGGCAAAGAAACGTTTGACAAAATCGTTGTAAACCTTTTCGCCTTCGAGATCGACCAGGGCTTTGGTCATGGCCTTCTGGAAATCTTTGACGTAACCTTCGGATCCTGTTCGTTGCTGACGTGTGCCGGCTTTCTTGTTCTTGAGTTTGTCGCCACCCATCAACGTGCCGCCGGAGTCCTCGAAGAAATGGTGCACCCAGCCTTCGATGTTTCCGTTGACCTTGTTGACATCCTTGATGATCTCGCGGTTGAAATAGTCTTTGGCTTCGGATCTTTGGGCCGTGAAATCTGTGATCAGCTTCTTGCCGGCATCTGACAAAGCATCAAAAATCTTTTTGCCCTGTTCCGCCGTGTATCGCGGCTTGGCATAAACCGGAACAGCCTCACGTCCTTCGACCTGGGGCATTTCAACGCGCTCATATCCGAGTTCAATGAACTTCGCTTCTTCGGCCGGATTCTTGGCTGTGATGAAATCTCTCGTCCCGAACTCCGGAACGCCGCCGCGCGTGACCTTGATCGATTCAGCGGACATGAACAGACTTTCCGGTGAGTCCTTAATGCCTTTAAATTTATCAGCGATGAACTTTTCCAATACGATCTTGGCGCGTTCCTTCATCGCACGATAGGCGATCATTTCATCATAGGCCATGTCTCCGGCGCGTTTGCCTAAATATTTTTGATATGTCTGGCGCATGTCGCGTAGGAACACAAACGCCGGCGCGCCCTTGTCGATGTTACCCTTGGCGGCTTCGAGAAATTCTTGGATGATCGGATGTTTTATCGCTTGCATTTCCAACATCTTCATGGCTGTTGGCGCGATCTCGGAGAGGTTGCCAGGAGAGACGAACATCTTCTCAAAGAAGCGGGCAAGCAACTCGGATGGCTTGTAATAATACTCGGACTTTGCGGACGCAACATCTGCGCCGACCAGTTCGTGCGTGATATCTCTTAATTCTTTGGTGATCGCTGCGCGCGTCTTTGCATCGAGTTTCTCGCCGAAAAACTTCCAGCCGGCATTGTTCGTTTTTCCGGTGACATTGTATTCAAGCGCGTGGCCCAGTTCGTGTGAAAGCGTCGTCATGTAATCCTTGTTATTAAACAAGGTCTTCTGGCTCAACTTGACTTCGCCTTCTTTGGGGATCCCAACGAATTCACCAGCAGCATTTTTCATCTTCGAGCCTTTGCGCAAAATGGCGCGGCTCGAGGCAAACTTGTTCAGCTGCTCGATGCGTTTGACGAAATCTTGTGGTGATGTGATTGGCCTAGAATCGGTAGGCGTGATGCTTAAATCGCGTTTTGATTCGGAAAGTTGCTTCGATCGTAGTTTTGCGGATTCTTTTGCGCGTCCACTGCCATCTGCGCCAAGTGCATTCTCTTTGGCTGCCCTGGCTTGGAGTTCTGGGGATCCCGTGAGGGCGATCTTAAATTCTTCTGCTGTGATTTTTCCTGTGGCGTGGGCATCTTTCAGAACCTCATAAAGTTTATTTCTTAACTCGGTTTTAGTATATTTTATTTTCGGGACTTCTGCAAGGGAATTAACGTTTCTCAATTCACCCTTCTTTCCGGTGTTCAGGATGCTTCGGATCTCGACCTTGCTTGAGGGATAGGCCTTCTCGATCTTTTCGAGCGTTGGTCTGACTCCCATGTGAGTTTCAATGTGGTCTTTGATCGGGACGATCCGGTCTTGTGTCCGGACGCGCGGGATGACACCCTCGGCGTATGCCGTCAGTGGATCCCTGTAAACATACATGATCTCGACCTTGCGACCACTTGCCACGGCTCTTTCAATCTTGGTGATCGCTGATTTGATGTTGTTGAGGTTCGTGTCATGAATAAGCGCGAAACCATTCTGCAAGTCATATCCGACACCACGCAGAGCGAAGGATTTTCCTGCCCCAGATCCACCGGCAGAGAAACCAACGGGAAGATCCTTTGTTTCTGGCATGGCCAGGAGTTCAGCCTCCCGAGCCTTGGCCAAGGCAGAGCCCGCTTCATGGTATGCCGCGGAAAGCGTGGACTTCATGCCAGGGACAGCAAACTTCCCGACATCTGACGACACAACGTTGTCGGCTTTAAATTCTTGAATTGAACGGACAATGTATGCTGTGCGTGCCTGTTCGTTCTCATGAAGTATAAACTTCTGCGCCGCAACCTCTTCAGGAGTAAGTTCGCGGCCCGCATTGGCATCTTTAAGAGCTTTCTTAATAGGATCTGGGGCCGGTGAAGCCTCAATCTCTTCAGCTGTTATTGTCTTATTCTGTAACTCTTTGTTAGTTTCTGATAATGTTTCACGTGGCACATTTGATTTTTCAATCCCAGAAACGTTCTCTGCAACACGTTCAATCAGCTTTTGAGTCAATTCTTGATGGCGGGACACGGTCTCGATCGGATCTGCGGCATCAACGATCTTGCTCTCTCTGACGACTTCTTCCGCGACGCTTGCGATATACTCACGTCCGGTCTGGCGGGCAAGGCTCGGATCAATGACCGTGTTTGAGGCCTTGACGTAATCAGCCATGAGTTTTTGCATCTGCTCAACAGTGTGCTTTCTTGCGGCATAAGTGTGGCCAGCAACGCTGAAAACGTGGAATGTCGCGGCCATTCCGGCTTGAAGCAGGGCATCTTTGTGGTCTTCGCCACCAAGTCGCGCAACAGAATACATGGTTCCGGCAGAAACCGCCGCTTCTTTCGAGATTTGTGCCACAACCTGCGGGGCCTTCATGCCCAGGATCGGCTTGGCAATAATCCCGCTGAAGCCACCGGCCACAGTCCACATTCCCGCGGACTTGAGTGCGTCAACGCCGATCTTTCCGAAGTCAAGTTCCGGCTGGTTAGGATCTCTAATCTGATTGGCAATTCCTGAAATCTCTGTGTGAATACCTGCAACGGCACCGGCCTGGGCCCCTGCTGTCAGGAAACGCTGGGCTGCCGCAATTGCCGGCGCAAGATTTGGATTTCTTGCGGCAATTCCTGCGATCTTCTGACCGAACATGCCCAAGGTCTTTGCGATCGTTGGACTTTTGGATGCTGCTCCAAGGCCGTTTAAGACTGGGATTGCGAAAACGCCGAAGCCAGCAAACTGACCGGCCACAGATGACCCTGGTGCATACTTTTGCAACTTCGTTCGTTCTTCTTCAGGGATGTGATAAATCCCAGCACTGACAGACTCCTTGAAGTTCTCGGAGAACGCTTTCGCCATGACGCGCGGGCTCTTAATGTCAAAGTTGAGCGCACGCAGGGCCGGCCGCACTACGTTGTCATACAATGTCGGACGGTATTCGGTGATCTCACCTTGCCGGTCAATCTTGATGGCGTGTTCAACCTCGGCATCGGACATGTCATTCGGGAAGGCCAGGACTTCGTTTGTCTCCTTGACCAGCACCGTTTTCATGTTCTCGCCAGCGAACTGACGCTCTTTGTTGACAACAAACCCCATTATTTGTCCTTTTTCTTCTTCTTTTTGTCCGGACTTGCGCTTTCCTGCTGATAGATCCTGTGCGGCGCGATGTTCGTTGACCGCGGGAAGACATAGCGGACGCTCCCGCTTTCCGTGACAATTGCGTTGGGGACATCCTCAACGTTCATGGTCTCGGGATAATCCTTGCGGATCTGATTCTTTAAAGCCTTATTAAGCGCAGAGGTTGCATCGGTGTTCATTCCCTGCTGTTTATTGAAATCCTTGATGATATTCATCTGCGCTTCTTTGTCCATGGATTCGTAATTCTTAACCCAGCGATCAACGAAACGCAGCGCGTTCTTTGTGCGAACCTTGAAGGATTCCATCTGTTCTTGAGTCTGCGGCGGCTGCTTCGCGGTATCAAACATCATTTTAGTGGTGTTCATGAAATACCCGAGATCCTCAAAACTCAACTTGCCATCTGCGTGGGCGCGCATGGCCTTTTCGATGACCTTGCGTTCACCTTCACCATCAACAAAGGCCTTGTTCATGAGATCAACAAAGATATCTGATTTTGTGGACGGCTTGATCGCGGCCGCGTTTGTCATTGAGTCATTCACAGCCTGTGCAAATTCTGTGGATATCGTGCCGTTGACCAGGAGATCGTCCAGGGTGTCCTTGCTCAAGTAACCGTTGACGTAGGCGTTTGTGACCTCGATGGAGTTGGCCGTCTGCGTTTCCTCAAGCTGCAACTCTTGGATCTTCTCCTGCCGCTTGATCGCTTCGTTCGCCGTTGCCTCATATTTGTTCTTGTCGCCGTATTTAAGGCCTTCAAATGTTCCTTCGCGCAAACCTTTCAGGGCCATTTTAGGATCGGTATCAATGGCATGTTCCACCCTGCGGGAAGGCAATGCCTCAAGAGTCTTCTCGAGATACAGCTGACCTTTTTCCGCATCGATGTAGCCGTTCTCTATGCTCTCCTTGATGTTCGATTTTATGCTTTCGACCGCATCATGGATCTCAAGCGGATTGGTTGACCGGACATAGGATGCGCTTGCCATGTCAACATTCTGCTGCAACTTCGAGACCATTGTCTGGTTAAGATTCGTGCGCGCCGAAGAGTTGATCTCCATCAACGATGACAGATAAGGCGCATTGAGATCATCCTCAAGCGTCAAGCGCGCGGGATTGTTCTTGCCGATGGACATGGACTCGGCCTTCGCATCTTCCAATTCTGCAAGGTATTTTTCGCGGTTGTTCCAAGCGTCCGGATCCTTGGAGGCCCTAGCGCGGATATCAACGGACTTGGCCCTGAATTTGCTGTTGGCATCAAGACGATCGCGTGAGTCCTGCATCCGTTCAAAGGCCTCACCGATATTGCCAACAGTCCTGGCCACGGCTTCGATCTGCCGGCCAGAAGATGTGAAGCTGCCAGCATCAACCAAGACACGACTCGGTTCAGTCGTTGGGTTCACTCTGCGTTCGTAGACAGGGATTTGTGGCAATTGATTATCTCCTCATTGCTCGGTTGAAACCGGCTTGCGCTCCGGCCGCCGAATTGTTTCCAACAACCGAAGGTGTCGTTCTGGTGTTCAAAGTCGGTGTCCGTGTCGTTGTCGGGCCGGTATTGCCATACTTTAGAAATGTGTTCGCGCTGGTTGACAGCAAAGTGGTCGCCGCATTGATCGTTCCTTCGTTCCGATAATTTTTGGCCAGCTGGGCGCGATATTCTGCGTCACTCAAACCACGCTTTGCTGCGATCTTTGCATTGTATTCCTCAAGAAAAGCGTCAGTTTCATAGTTACGCTGGGACTCTTCCATGACCAGAAGCGGTGATCCGGACAACGCAACGCCATTGGCCGCGATGCGGGCCTCCTGGCTTGATGTCAATTTCTTTCCGGCCTTGCGAGTCTGATCGGCATTGTATTTTCCGGCCTCAAGTTCCAGTTCGGCCGCTTCGCGCGCGACTGACGCATTGTAATCCTCGGCCTTGCCCTTATCCTGTCCGGATTTATATTGGCCGTAAGCCTGGAGCGCGCCCGTTCCAACTGTTAAAGCTGCTGCGAAACCCATTACTTTTCCCCCACAGAAACCTTCGGGAATATGGCAAGCACTCCCAAAGGTAAAGGCTGATCTTGAATGATGCAGATTTGACCGTCCTGATCATATCCACCTGGTGGCTGGATCGTCTTGTCTCCGCTGTAAATGCTTGGCGGCGCGTCCATGTCCATGGCTCCGGTTCTGAACGGGACAACGTCTTGCTGCGTTTTGTTCCCGACCTTGCACCCGAGCGTTTTATGGAAACGGATGACGATCTCGTAAATTCTTTTGTTCTTGCCCTGGGAAGTGCCGGTAACGCTGCCGCCTTCCTGGCGCAGTGTTGTGATCTTGCTCTGGAAGCCAAGGCCGATTCGCACCTTCTCGCCAGAGTTGACCAGTGTCAGCTGTCCGGATGCGACAACCTGATCTGGAGCAACGGCACCATCAACAAGGATCTGGACAGTCTTCGCCTCAAGGTGATTCAACGGTCGCATCAATGTTGCCGCTGCGCCATCATATACCAGTCCGCAGTCAACAAAGTGGCAGTCCTCTTGATCTGTAAAATCTGGAGCCGTGAAGTATTCGACATATCTTTTGGTCTGGCCGTTTATGGTTCGCTTGACGATCGTCCAGATTTCGTCATACGTTGGATCAACCGCAGGAATGATGGCAACGCTCTCATAAAGTCCGTCTGTGACCTGCCGTGTCCACGCAATGACCTCTTGGTCAACTTGGCGGGTCAACGTGGCCATCTGACCATCATTGCGCACGCACCAAAGCACATTATTCGGTGACTGTGAATAATCAATCTCAACAATCCCGCTTTCTGTAATGTGTTCGGCCAAAAGCGTCATGTCATAAGCCTGTCTGTTGTCAATGTTTACGTCGTAAGACAGTTCTCTGACAGTGCGTGTATTCCTTTGCATGTAATAAATGAAACTTCCGATCCTCTTGGGCAGAACATCTGCGCTGCCGTAGGTCGTTCCGCCATTGATCGTGACGTTTGTCGGCGTAACTGGCTCACCAAAACTTCCGGATGAAAGGTCAAAGTCACCGCCCTGTGTTCCGATGATCAGTTTATTCTGCGGCGAAAGCCACTTGATCGCGTTGACTTGCTCGGAAAGAATTGTGACCGTGATCGGATCCGCGTCATCAACACCTGGCGTGAATGTCTCGAAAGCCGCAACTTTGCTTCCCCAGAGCGTCTGCGGTTGATGCGTTGTTGCGGCAAACCAGAGACGTTGGCCATAGAATGTCACACAAGCCGGATATCCACGCACAGCTGACCATGCGCCTTCAGCCCAGTCTGTGACCGCTGCTGGGCCGGTGCCCAAGGCTTGCTTGACATCGGCTGTCACCACGGTGCCGCTGGTATACCCAACGATTTTCACATAACCGTTCTTGATCTTCCAAAGAGAGCCAACATGGCCGGCCTGAAATATCGAAGTTGAGGCGGTCAGCGTGATGCCGGTGCCGCTGTCCGCGCTTGGCGTGATCGTGGTTGCCGTGGTGTTTGTGTCAAGATAGGGCCCGTTTGTGAACTCGATCTCGGTGAGCGTCCAAGACGTGTGTCCGGTGCGTGTCATCTTGCGCGGGGCATAGCTGTTGTGGCACAGATACATGATGTCCGCTGACTGGGCGTTCTGAATTTTAAAAAGGTCTGCCTCAAGATATGGTGTAGAAATCTTGTAAACCCGAGAAACTGTCCCACCGCTTGTGTATGTTCCGAAGGCTGTTGAGTTGATGCCGCTTAACTGAAATGTGTTTGCGGCGACACCGGCCACGGTGAAGAATCGGCCATTGATCTGTGTCATGCCGCCAACGCCAGTGATGTAAACGACATCGCCGTTGGAATAGCCGTGTGCTGCGGATGTGATCACCGCTGGGTTTGCGTTGGTTGCCGCGGTGATGTTCTTGGCTGTCTCAAGGATGCTGCCATTGTCCTTGAAAAAGCGCATGTATTGATCACCGGTCTCGATGATGTAGGCCTGAATCTTTGAGAATTGGAATGACAAAAGGCGGGACTTCTTGGAAGAGTCGAGCGTTTCAATGGCAAACATCGAGCCTGGGCGACGAAATGCTCCACCATATTGATCCACCAAGATGTTCTTTAGTTCCTCGGCTCCGCTGAAATACTTGGCAACATCTACCCTTCCGAATAATCTCGGAGACCACTCACCGGATGCAAAACTCGAGATCAAGGGCGATATTTGCGCCATGTTTATTCCCTGCTGTCGATAGCTTCGTTTTGACTGACTTCTTCCGGCGATCCTTCTTGACCGTCGATCGCTCGAGCAAAAGAATTCTTGAATGTGTATGTTTTGATCATGGACTCGCGCAAAGATGTGCTGTTGGTGATCGCATAGGCCAGTTCTGCGGCCAGCCTCTCACCCATGGCCGTGACGAATGCCGAACTGAAGAAACTCGCGTCCTCAATGCGCGCAATGTATTTGATCATTACGGTTCCGGCATCGGTCAAGAGGTATTTTCCTTCGACCTTGAACGTGTTGTCAGTGTCCATTTCAAGGACACGGATGCAGTCTGCTGGCAGCTGATATTGATAGGCGAACCCGAATGCTGGGGCAGTGGCAAGTTGGCCAAGAGCGACGCGCTTGATCGCAAAATTCCAAGGATGCACAGCCAGGACTTCATCGCGGATGTCATCAAAGATGGCATTGCAACGTCTGGCATTCTCGGAATCTTCTGTGATCGAAAGGATCCGCGCGGCCCCAAGGACGGTCAAGGCGAGATTGCAAATTCTGACAACGGAAGCGGCCATGATCTAACCTCCAAAAAAGGGGAAGGCAATGCGAACATCACCTTCCTCCTGATTTTTACGACGGATTAAAGCGCGTAAACAACGATCGCATACAACGTGCCGGTTCCTGCACCGCCGGCGAGAGTTGCAAGGATCTGATTGTCGCCGCTATTTGTTCCGACGCGATAACCCAAGCTGTCGATCACGCCGTCAGCTTGCAATGATTTTCTTGCAGCGGATGACGTTGAATAGGCAGCCAGGTAACGAGCGTCACTGTTACCGTCACCGACCTTGATCGTGGTTGATGCTCCGAGCGCATCGGTGGCAATAACCACGTCAATGATCGCAGCACCTTCGGGAATAACATCACCGAGTTCGATGATGTCCCCGATCTGCAACGCGGCCAATTCATACTTGTCGTAGATGACCTTAATGTTGCCGTGGTTCTGACCCTCTGGGATAATGTTCCCGCTGTTTGGGGTGTCCAGCTTTGTGCGATTTACGCCTTTCACAGTAGCCATTGGAGTTCTCCTTGTTAAATGATTGATTTAAATTAAGCCTAGCGGGGCCCGAAGGCCCCCAGGATTAGGCAGTTTCGTCACAAAGAATTGAAACGATCTTTGCTTCTTCCAGACGGCTTGCGCCAACGCTCATGCTGAAATACAGCTGCTTGGCGTAATGCTTGCCAGGAAGTTCATCCATGCGGCTGACAACATCCTGACCGAAAGCGACACCAATCGCACTCTTGACATACAGCAAGATATTGCGGTTGTTGCCACTCTTGGCCAATCTCTCGGAGCGAATGACTTTGCATCCCAAGAATTCGTTGACTTCACCCTTAACGAGTGCTCTCACGGTGTTGAAATCCGCCGACTTGACTTCAGTCGTGGTCAACAACGATGTCAACTGATTAGAACCGATGATGATGAATTTTTCCTCGCTGGGATCAACATCATTCAGGTTCAGGACTTCGATCCCATCCAGCCACTTTGCCAAAGTCAAATTGGCACCACCGGCAGCGATCTGGTTTGTGGATGTCGGGAATGCCACAGCCGTGGTTCCGGTCTTACCGGTGTAAGCTGTTCCTGTTGCGGCAGCGATAATGATGTCATCGATCTTGCGACCCATGGCATTGATACCGTTGCGGACGATTGCGGACGTTGGATCAGCCAACGTGCGAATGTCGTCCATTTTCTCCCATGCCTTGGCGACATAGAAGTCTTCCAACGCGATGCGTCGGCGATCAAAGGACGCGAGTGTCGGATCAGTGTCCGCCAAACGTGCGCCTTTGGGTAATGCGGCAAACGAATTGATCTGATCCATGTAGGTCTCTTCAGCTTTTACGCCGGATTTGACCATCACGGTGCCACGAAGGCGTGAGCCTTCCTGTTGGGACTTTGGGAATACAATATTCCCATACTCCTTTGCGTAGATATTATCTGGTGTCATGGAATTTCCTCCGTTGGAGAATAGTTAGATAGAGTTCAACCTAACCCATTGTCCTTCGGAGAAGGGTGGGACACGACTAGCTTGTGGGCCGCATTTCAGCGGTTATCCCTTTTTGGTTTTGCCTGTCGGTGGGGGCGGCTCGATTTTAGGTGCCGGATTTTCCACATGACAGGTGCACCATTTAAATGCTTCTTCTGCTGTTGCCAGCGAGTGCTCTTTCTGTTTGAGCGAACCGTTGGAGATAACAGCGGTAAAAATGTCAGCCTTGATCTTGGCGATCGAGATATCTTTGTCCGATGCGTGGTTAAAGTTCATCTTTAACCTCCCGCATTGGCCATCGTCGCCAAGGCAAGATATTCATCGAGCGCGGCCTGGTGTTCTGGATGATCAGCAACGTTCAACGGATGCTTTGAATCACCCTGCATTTCGTTCATCTTCTTGCGCGCTTCGACAGGTGTGTGCATGAAACTGCCTTCCTTGCTGCCAAGCAATTGATGCTCACTAAATTTGGATCCGACTGTTGCCAAGAACTTGATCATGCGCGGATCATTGTTCAACTTCGAGTCGCGCAGGAAATTCTTCAGGTCATCGTCCCCATACTGATTGAGGACTTTCTCGCCCAGTGCGACGTTTGTATCGAATGCCGCACCCCACTGCGTCTTTAACTCGGCGATCGTGGCATCAACTTTACTCTTGGCACCCGCAAGTCCTGCGTTGTATTCGGCAACTCGCTCTTTCTGATAATAATCGTAGAGCCCTGCGACTTGCTTCGGTGTCAGGCCAAGTTGATGCGCTGCGGCCTTAAATTTTGTCTGCTGCTCCGGATTTGCTGTCAATCCCTGGGGCAGTTGAACCGCTGGCAATGCGTATTTGTCCGCCGTTTCCGGCACTCCTAGCTTGGCATGAAATGCTTTGATCTCATCTGGCGTTGATTTGTCTGTCGGCAAAATAACTTTATCGCGTCCGATCAACTTCTGTGCTTCGAGGTAACTCTTTGCCAAAGCCTCCGGAGTCTTAAAATTCTTGATTGTTGGATGGTCTTTGATCTCGGCCGGCAAACTGTCGTGCCAGCTTGTTCCGGATCCGCCGCCTTGCCCGCCGTCACCACCTTGACCACCATCGCCACCCTGGCCATCGTCTCCACCATCACCGCTGCCGCCGTCGCCATCGGGTGAAAAATTTAATCTGAACAATTTGTCAATGAACATGATCTTTTATCCTTTCGCTGGATCTCAATTGTCGATTGCCGGTTGAGATTGTCCGTCCGTTACTTTCTGCATCGGTCTGATCATCGTCTCGATATGTCTGACGATGGCTTGACAGCCGCAGTTGAATGCGGTGACATCAGTCTGACCAGGCGCAAACGGTGGCGCATAACAAAACCCTACACGTCTTAAATCTTCAAGAACCTTCTTTCCGTCTTGGCCGTCAAATATCTTTGCGTATGCGTCCTTCAAATTCTCGAAATTCTGTTTGGCCTCGATGTTTGGTTCTTTTTCGTCCATAGCTTATTTTCTACCTCATTTTTGTGATTTGTCAAAGTTAAATTGCAAAATCTTATTTACCAGCCCCTTGCGCATCTGCAACATTCTTGTGCGTTTCAGAGCCCGTCTTTGCAATGTTCGCGCCAGCTTGGAGCATGGCCAGTTTCATTTGCTGCTCTTGCATCGCGGCCCGCGCGTCGCGTTCTGCCTTGACTTCCTTTTCGTCTTTGACCAATTCAGGATTGACACCGACGATGTCAGCGACTTCGTCAATGATCTTATCCGTGTCTATTTTATCGGCAGCGTCAGGCTTCACAGTCATGACACTGTTCGTGACCGCCAGCAATGCGGTGATCGATTGCATGTCTGCACTCTTCTGCGCTTTGGCCAAAGGCCCGAGATAGTTGATCGTGAAATTCTTTTTCTGAATTGATTCCGGCGGTTTACGAATGCGCCCAACGCGGATCGATATGTTCAATGTCCTGGTCAAGATCACTTCCAGCAACTCTGTCATCATGCGTCCGATGACCGGCCCAAGGATCAACATGCGATCGCTGGCGCGTTGCATGATCTCTTGCGCTGTGCGCTGTCTGTCATCGAGCATCATCAAGAACAGATCGGTGTGGAACTTTGTTTTGATCTGCGCCTGGATATGCTGCAAGAACTCAAGGCCGAACGGAAGGTTCTGACCTGAAAGGATCGGCTCGATCTTGTCTGTCGGCATTGTTCCAGGCAGACGATAGTTCAAAGCGGCCGCGTTCAACTTGATCGGCAGGATGAAACCATCATGAGGCAACACCAGCGGCGGATCCACGGCCTTCTCGCCGGCACGAATGAGAACATACTGCTGACGATTCGCCATCTTGATGTCAGCGAATGCCGTCCACCCTGGTGAATAACCATAGGCATCGTCAGAGATCTTGCTGTATCGCGGGACTGCGAACGGGAACTCATGATATCCACCCTCTTCGACGATCACTTTGTCAGTGATGTTCACATAATAGGACGCATAAGGCATATTGAGCGCGTCATCTTTGGACGGATCTGCACCGTCTCGCGGGCAGACATGGTGAATGAAATCAAATGGCTTTGAATAGTCTTGTTTTTGGATGGCCTTGATGACTGTCGCGCCGGCTTTGTCTTTCCATTTGCTGTATGCTTGCATCGCCGTGAATGGAAATCTTCGATACATGCGGTTCACGCGCTCGTTCTCGTCCTCCATGATAAAGCATTCATGAAGCGGCCGGCTTGAGAAACGAACCGTTGTCTTAACGTCTTCATCACAAAAAAGCGGACTTGTCCCGAGAGCGACAAGGTCGATATATGTTTCATGGATCTGCTGGTTGAAATTGGATCCGTTGAGAACGTCATAGGTTTCGTTCTGTGCATCAGACAACCACTCTTTGACCTCTGAAATCTCATTGGCCTTCTTGTCCTGCATTTCAAACTCGAACCAACGCGATGACGGATTTGTCAGATATCCGTGGAGTGCGGCAGCCAGGATCAGGACAGAGTCCATGCCGGTCGTGTCGTAAATATCAGACGGCAACTTCTCACCCATGATCGACTTTTCTTTTGTGAAATAGGCTTTGGTGGGGATAAGGTAATACGCGATCCTTTGGAGCATCGCGTCGCGGACTGCACGATCGTCCTTGAGTTTTTCAAACTGTTTCTGGATATCTTTTGCTGATGGTGTCATTGGGCCCCCGCGTTATCCAAGCAATGTTTTTCCGGTGTTGGCTTGAGAGACATCGCCGGCACCAGTGGTTAAGATTGTCGGAGTGTAACCTTTTGCGCGGGCGGCTGCGGCTTTTCGCGCTTTCTCTTGCGCCATGGCTTCAGCGTCGGCGACAGAGTTGACGTTCGATGAATTGGCGATGTTCTTGCGCAAGGCTTCGTTCTGCGCGTCTTGAGCCTTCTTGGCTGCGTTTGCGGATTTATTCCCAGCATAAACTGTGGCTCCTGCCGACGCTACACCGGCCAATGCAATTGCTGTTGCGACGAAACCCATATTATCCCTCCTTCGGTGTATCAAGACGTTTTACGTAAATCAGATCCATTAAAGTATACCCGACTTTCTCGAGCAGCGGGCCGAAGTTGTGCGCCGCTTTTATATGCTGCGCGACCACTTGAACCCCTTCTTTGCGCAGTTGATCGTCGCACCAGAAAATAAAAGATCCGCCAAGACCACGGACATCTTTGCGGATGTATAAAATATCTTGAAAAGCATTAAGGCTGGATTTGTAATGCAGATGAGGACGGACAAAATAGACAGCGTAACCAACTAACTCATTCTCCGGCGTGCGGGCTGTGAACACGCGCAACATTCCTGTCATCTGCAATGAGAAATAAGCCTCGATGTCAGGCTCGAGCGCAATGTCTTTGTAATGACTGATCTCTTCCCAGTGCTGACTAAGAAGCGGCAACATTTCCTGAAAGACATCCTGCGCTTTCTCAAGCTGAAATTTCATGTCTCGGCCTCTCTTGGCAAATGCGCATAATTAGAACTGCCTTGACGAAATGGTGCTTTGATGATCTGTTCGCCATACGCAAGCGCGTCAATGATGTCGTCATGCAAACCCTTTGTCCCCTTCATCGTGAAGGCAAGCAATTCGTTTTCTAATTCAGTGAGCCAGGGCGCATCATCCGGATGAAATATCGTGTGCGCTTTATACCTTGGCCCGAGCGCGGCAATACGCTCTTCTTTCCTTTGCCGGTATTTTAGTGCAACAACATTAAAAAAGACATTTCTTTTTGACATTTCTTTGGTGATGAACGGTTCGAGCGCAGATTTGAGCACTCCCTCCTCGATGCCAACGTCCCGAAGCTGCCAGTCCACGACGAGCCTGAACATTTCCTCGATCAATTTCGTTGTGTCCCACCGTCCGAAAGAGATCTCAAGGATGAACCAGTTGTTGTCATGATCGCAGCTGACAACGTTAAGCGAACGATAGTCTGCCGACGGTGCTGTTGATGATGCCGGATCGATCATCATAAATCTGTTGTGCCGCGATGATATCTTTTTAGCCAAAGACGGCGTGTAATATCTGAAATCATCCTTGTGGAAAACTTGATCTTCCGGTGACATGGCCAGACACATTCTCTCGCGCACCCAGATGTCCAGCTTGCCGATCCTTCGGTATTGTTCACGCTCTTCGAGTATTTTCTCCGTCGGGAACATATCGGGCCACTGGCTTTCGTCATTCAACAAGATCGGGATCTTGAAGAAACTGAATCCGACTTCGGCTGGGTTAGCGGCAATGCGTTCGATGATACATTTGTCGCCGAGATTATTCCCGATCATAAAAATACGCGTGTGCTTTCCAAGGAATTTGATATCGGACAAAAACCAGTTCCAGTCATTCTCAAGAGTCGTGACTGATTGCATGTCCTCGATGTCCTGCAAGTCGTCGCAAATACAAACTCTCGGCCGCCGGTCTTTGTTGGCCAGACCGCGGATTGATGATCCTTTGCCGTATGCTTCAATGCGCACGTTGATGATGTTGCCGGCCTTGTCGCGGACATCGATGTCAAAGACATCACCGGACTCCTGGTTGATCTTGACCATGTTGGCAGACAACACCGGATTGCTTTTGTATTCTTCTTCGATCTCGATCAGTTTTTGATGGGCCAGCTTGGCCGTGGCCTTGATCAGAACGATGTAATCAAAGCGGACTGCGGGGAACATGAGCGCGTAAAGCGGGAAGGATCTCAAAACGTATTGTGTCTTGGCAGATTCGCGGAAGGCTTCAAAGGCAACGTTGTCCTGGCCATTGAGCAAAGCATCAGACCAGAGTTGATGAAAGTATGCCGGCTTGGCATTGCTTGCGTTGGTTAGAACAATGCCGCGAAATGGGACAAGCCCTTTTTCTGCCTTTTCGATGGCTTCGGTCAATTGTTTTTGGTCTATCGTTGTTTCTGGCATCTAAAGTCCTTCATGGATGGCCCCCAGTTAAGCCAGGATGCCCTATATCGAATCTTTCAATACTCTTTGGCTCTCTGTATCATCGCTTGCACGAAATTGACGTTACCGTTGATTGTGAGGCTTCCTAGGCTTGGGTCAATAATTCGATCAAGCCTTCTGCGCAACTCAAGGCCCAGCTTGACAAACTTGTGGCGCGCGTCCCAGTCCGGAACCTCGATGAAGTCCTTCGTGGCTCCGTCGGCTGGCTTCATGTCAACAGCTGGTGACTCCGGATTTGTCGGATCCTGCTTGATGTAAATGTTTGCTGAAATGACCTTGTTAGCTTGGACACCTTCGGCCATGACATCGATCAGTTTACCATCTGACAAACCTCTCTCATCCATAATGTTTTCAATGGCTTGCTGAATTATAGGTTTGTCCAATACTTCCCAGGCGGACATAACATTTTTATATCCGGCGAGACGAGCAGCCTCGGATTTGTTACCAGTTTTCAGGTAGAATTTTATGAATCTGCGCTCTTTTAGGGTTAGTTTTCTGCTGATTTTCTGCGGAAGGAGCGGATTTGACATAATTTTGTTATAGTCCTGAAAAGGTTTAAAGTCAAATACAAGCGTTGAATCTTCTATCTTGAGCCATGACGACGAAATCAACGACATCTTTAACAGTTACCCAGAAGACTTTGTCCGGAACACGGACTCTGAATTTATCCTCGACGTGCTGTTCTAGTTCAACGCGATCGAGGGAATCGAGTCCGATTTCATCCAGATGAGTTTCTACGGTAACAGGTTTTATTGGATCATAATTTTTGTTGATGTAAGAAATGATGGTGAGTTCAATTTCAAGTCTGCGCATTTTGGGCCTCTCTTTCGGTGATATTTTTGAACGCTTTTTGAACGATTAGATCAGGGATATTTCGCATCAAAAAATGGTCTTTAATTCTTGGGTCAGACCAGCCAACATTTCGGAGGTCTACGATTTGGTTTTCCACAGCCTGTGGATAACTTTCCTCAAAAAAGCCCCTTTCTTTTATTGTATTTATTTCTTTTGAGGGTGTCGCTGCTGACACCCCCAAGTCCAGAGGCGCTGACACTAGTTCTGGTGTCGCCGCTGACACTAGGGGGGTGTCGCCACTGACACTAGCACTAGTGTCGCCACTGACACTAGCGAGTCCTTTCCAGATTTCATAGTTTTTCTGGAGTTTATAGGCCTTTCTTGAGCCCAAAAGTGATGCCTCAATAATGTTCCTAAAAACCAGGGATTTGAGCGATCGACAGACCGATTTTCGTTCCAATCCAGTTTGATTTTGGAAGTCTGTTAAAGCGATCAAGTCGGCCTTTTTATTCCATCCGTAAGTCTTGCGCAAGATCACCCAAAGGATCCGGCCTTCGTTGGGGTTCAACGGCAATCTGGCTAGGGCCTCAAGTAGTTCATTGGCGATCTGTGTGAAACCGTTATCTTTTTGTGGGCTGGCCATAATTAGCACTCATTGATGAACTGGAAAGGAACGCCTTTAATATAACCAAGTCCGGAGATAATATTGTCGCAGACAAATTCCTCTGCGTCCTTGTAAGAACCAAGGCCGTCCGGCAACATTATGCCAAGTTCTGCGACGGTGAAGGCGGAACAAGGTTCAAGTCTTTGACTTGGTTTTTCTCGAATACCTTCGAGAGAATACCCAGGTGCTTTATACGGTCTAATAAAAAACTCTCCATCTTCCTTTATCCAATAAAAAATGCTCACCTGCTTCACCCCAAGCTCTTTAAGCCTTATGGATGACTTTAAACTGCACACCTGTTTTTCTAGTTCGTTGCTCATTGCGCGATCACACGCAGATCCGCGAACATCGCGTCCCAGAGCGTGGCCTTTGTCGTTGTTGAGAATTTATTGAACGTCCTCATTTCCATGTAAGATCCAAAAAGCGTTACTGATGCGCCGATCGATAAGATCAACACGGCCACCAGGACATAGAACACAATGATTGTGCCGCCGCCCTCCGGTTCAAAATCGTTTGGCTGTTTAAATGTTTGCATGATAACCCTCCTTAATAATTAACCGGCCATACCGCGAGAGACTGCTCTGGCAAGCTGCGGCAGAGGGCCGGCCCCTTTCGGGAAATAAAAAACCGACAGGATTTCTCCGTCGGTGATTTAGAAAAGTTTTGTCTCTCTACGCTTGCCATGTCTGAATTATAGCGAACGCATGGAATTTGTCAAGACAATTCATTTCCATAAATCGGACTTGACAAATGCACCACATTGGATATAATCACACCATGAACCCAAATCCAGCAGTCATCCTGATGAACAACAAAATGATCATGGACATGCAATCACGCGGCGGGAACGGCGGGCCGCCAAACAAATGGGATTTGATAATCATGATCACGCTGATTATTTTATCCGTGTCTTTCATTCTGTGGATAACAAATGTTCATGCGGATGATTTCGGCGTGAACAACTGCGGACTTCCTTGTTACTCTGAAGGAGCCGCCAATATTATGAAAACAAAACAAAGGCAGTTCTGCCTCCAAATCAAAGCAGATTCAGAATATGGACTCGATTTAATAGAGAACTTTATTAAGATAACTTGCGATTCTCTGACGAGATACCGTAAATCTTATAAAGCTGAAATCACATGGCAGTTTGACGATTTCCAATTTGGGGAACCGGACACAGAGGGGAGCGAAAGTAATGCAAAAAAGAAAACAAAAACGCACAGCGTTTAATATGAGAGTAACGCCGGAACAACGCGCAGACCTCAAGCGAGAGGCCAAGAGGCTTGGCTTCAGAACAATGACTGCGTATATCTGGCACCTGCACACAAACCACAAAGAAAGGAATTGACATGCCGAAAGTTGATTTGAGAACAGCGAAGATCCGTGAGTTGCGAAAAAAGCTGGAATTGGCGCGCGCCTTCATATTCAAGATCGGTGTTTGTGCAATGAAAGATAAAAGCAAATTTGCAGACACATGTGCGATCATCCTTGAAGAAACAGAAGAAAAAGAATTTCCGCGCGGTGGAACAAAAAATTGCTGATTCCCGACGACAAAATAAATTTTATTTTGTCTTGACAAATGATTCGTGCGGGTTTATACTTTGGATGTGGTTGAGAAATGGAGTTAAACGAAAAAGTGGAAAGGACGTGAAAAATGATCTACGAAATCGGAAACGGAATGAAACGAGTTGATGTTCAAGCCAACGATCCCCGCAACAATCTGCAAGTCGGCCAAGTTATTCAGCTTAACGGTTACAGCAATCCCAAATATGTGATTATCAAAAACCTTGGTATGTTAAGCCGTTTTTGCTGCGGGAACCAGTATGAGTGCATCAATTTGAATGATGGCACCGTAACTCGGAAAGAGGCCTTCACTTTGAAATTCTTGAGTGAAAAGGTGGACGGCCGGATCCAGAGTTATATCACGGATGAAGTTCTTGATGCTGACGGCATCATGGATGCGATCAACTTCCGAGACCAGAAAGAGAAAGAGCGGATCGCGGCCCAGGCGGCCAAAGATCAGGCAACGGCCGCAGATTTCGATCGTTTGAATAGGGAATACAGTTTCTTGGAAAAAGTTGATGGAAACAAAAAATCTCCGGCGGCCGTTGGCGCAGCAAACATCCGGAAAGAGTTAAAGAAAGCCTTCCCTGGTGTGAAATTCTCGGTGACTTCTGAATACTTCTCAATGGGAAACGTAATAAGCATCAATTATTCAGACGGCCCGAGTCGTGAAGAAGTTGAGAAGATCACTGACAAATACGAAAAAGGGAAGTTCGACGGCATGAATGATATTTACGAATACAGCAATTCGCAGTTCCCGAAGATATTCGGCGGAGCAAAATACGTTCAAGTTTCGCGAAACAACCGGATGTAAAATTCCGGTTGATATTGAAAATGTGGATGTGTAAAGAAAGGAAGTGGGAAATGACAATAATCAAATTAAATGTGGTAAGGGTTTACGGAAAGAAGCTGATTTATCCTTTGAATTACCAGACCGAGTTGGCGGTCTTAACATGCAAACAGACCTTGGACATGAATGACATCAAAGCCCTCAAGGGTCTTGGCATTACCTTTGAAGTTGTTGGCGGGAACGATTTGCAACAGCTTCAGGAAATGGTAGGTGTCGCGTGAATAAGGTAACAACCTTATTTTTACTGATGATGTTTTTCATGCCAGTTGTTCAAGCGCAAGACTGGACAAACGAGGAAATTGTGAACGCAATTTACATTGCCGAAGGTGGCAAGAAAGCGCAGTTCCCCTACGGCATACGCTCGATCAAGTGTTCCGGCGAAGCAGAGTGTCGCCAGATATGTCTGAACACTGTGCGCAATAATCGCCGAAGATTCACAAAACAAACAGAATACAAGGACTTTATCAGCTTTTTAGGAAGCCGGTATTGTCCGACCAAAGGAAACCTCTCACCGGCGGAACGTAAGTTGAACGGCAACTGGGTTCCAAACGTTCGCCGGCTGCTGGAGAAAGGACGAAATGCTTGACAATCTCATGACAATGGATGAATTGTTCAATGATCGCGCAGACAAAAAATGTCGATTCTGCAAACAGGTTGAGTGCAATTGTGAAAATGAGGATGAGCGCGTAGACTAAAATTATCCCCATCGTTTAAGTGAAAGACCATCCCTGACCTACGGCGAAACAAAAAGTAAGCCTCGGCTGAAATGCGGATTACCCAAGACTAAAGCGATGATGCGGATTCAACAGCCCGCTGGGGAGACCAAAAGAAAGGACAGTTATGAAAATGCTCAAGGTTTTGTTTTTCTTAATGTTTTCATGCGTTGTTGCACACGGGGCCATCATCCCGACGGAAATCATCGGGCGCGCCTACAACGACGGATGGTGGTATACAGCCAACTCGAATTATATCGGGCCGGCCAACAGGGGCGGGACGGCGATCGGGTTTAACATTGCCGAGGCCTGTCGCGTGTCAATGCTCAAAGGGTTCATCAATGGTGTCGGAGATCCTGGCGGATATGGATATGTGGCCATGTCACTGCACCGCGGATCCCGTTACGGACACGATAATCACGGCCCGTTACCAAGCAATGACTTGATCTTTGCTTCTGAACGAAGGCGCGTGGACTTCAATGCCGGTGATGTAATGCACAGTGATGCCATCGGGGTTGACTTGGATCCTGGCGAATACTGGCTTGCTTTCCAGGGGGGAAGTTCGCACCCAGGGCACATGGTCGCCAAGGGCTTCACTATTGAAGGTGAGAACATGGCCGCGGTTCATACGCCGGAACCGGCAACAATGTTATTGATGGGTGGTGGATTGTTGGCACTGTTTAGAAAACGACGGCAATCTTTTTGATTTCAACGGAAAAATTAAAACAAAAAATGGAGAAAATACATGATAACACAACCAAGCAAAACAGCAACACCACCGGCAACAGTCATCAGGAAAACAGCATTGTCGCTGTTATCCGATAGGCTCAACGTTCCAGCAGAGCAGCTGAAGAAAACGCTCATGGCAACAGCCTTTTCAACTTGCCGCAATGATGACGAGTTTATTTCTGCGGTCATTGTCGCCAATGAATATAAATTAAATCCGTTCACAAAAGAAATCTACGCATTCCCTTCTAAACAGGGTGGAGTAATTCCCATAGTTTCAACCGATGGCTGGAACAAACTCATGACCACGCATCCGAGTTACAAGACGCATGAGTATGCTTTCTCCGATGAACAAGAGACGCTTGAAGGCGCGAAGCCTTGCCCAGCCTGGTGCGAAGTTACAATCACCAGACAGGACGGATCCCAGGTCAAAGTCAGGGAATATCTTGACGAAGTTTATCGACCAGCATTCCAAAAAGAAGGCCGCAATGTCGTAGGCCCTTGGCAAACGCACACGAAAAGAATGCTGCGCCATAAGGCAAAGATCCAATGCGCGCGCGAGGCATTTGGTTTCGGCGGGATCTACGATGAAGACGAAGGCAAACGAATCATTGATGCAGAGGCCCAGGTTGTCCCGCAGAAGATCAAAGAACCGGAAGCAATTTCTCAAACGGCGGCCCATCAAGACACAGGAGTCCGCCCAGAAGGTTACAAGGCAATGATAGAAGAGTTCGCGGCCATAAAGAAAGAGATCGGGGAAGAAAAGTATTACACCGTTCTGACCTGGAACAATCTCGAACACGCGAACCAGATCAAAGACCTTGAGACCGGCCGGAAGATCCTGGCTGAAATGAGGATGAACGCAAAATGATACTCAATGCCGAAGGAACAGCATATCTCAAAGATGGTCTCGAGTTCTCCCGCGTGACGGACGTGTTGAAGTCCTGCGGGATCATCGATCCGCGCTGGTTCGATGAATTTGCCGCACTGCGCGGAACATACGTCCACAAGGCGACATATCTTTACGACAAAAGGGATCTGAATTTCGACACCTTGGATCCCCAACTCCTGGGATATGTCAACGGATGGATCAAGTTCCGCGATGAACATCCACAAATCAAGATCCTGAAAGGTGAAATGACCGTGTTCTCGGAACGGATGCGCTGTGCTGGCACGCTTGACATCCTTGCGGAAAGCCCTGGGTGTCTCGAGATCATCGATAAGAAGGCGGCAACGTCATTAAATCCGGCCGTGGAGATCCAAACGGCGGCATACATGACCATGTATCGAGAAATGACGAACGAAAAAAGAACGATCAAGCGGCGTGCAGTCCAGCTTTTTCCGGACGGCACATATAAATCAAGGATATTGGCAGACGTGAATGATGTCGGGATTTGGCTCTCGGCTGCCAATCTCCACAACTGGAAGTTAAAGAGGAGATAACATGATACCGGAAAATGCACCATATTGGTTGAAAGAAGCCGACACAAAAGATGCGGTTGTTGAAATCGAATTTCGATTTGGTATAAAGTGGGTTATATGGAAATCCGGTGAATTCCTTGGCGGTGAATTCCTTGGCGGTGAATTCCTTGGCGGTTACTTCCGTGGCGGTTACTTCCTTGGCGGTGAATTCCTTGGCGGTGAATTCCTTGGCGGTGAATTCCTTGGCGGTGAATTCCGTGGCGGTGAATTCCGTGGCGGTTACTTCCGTGGCGGTTACTTCCGTGGCGGTTAC